>CERC01021389.1_pt1 | contig 12281 bp, 9 predicted proteins | sample 530921 | NCBI WGS metagenome assembly CERC01 (sample SAMEA2621099, study PRJEB7988) | marine metagenome | isolation source: saline water (ENVO:00002010), including
GAAACACTGCTGTGCCGCGAACGACTGGGCAAACCGGTCGCCAGCGATGATGAATTGGGGCGCACGCCCTTCCACAAAGATCACGACCGCGTCATTTTCTCCGGCGCCTTTCGCCGCCTGGGCAAAAAAACCCAGGTTCACCCGGTCTCCAGCAACGATCATATTCACACGCGCCTCACCCATAGTCTGGAAGTAGGCTGCGTCGGCCGCTCGCTCGGCATGCGAGTGGGTGAAATGTTGCGCAGTGAGATGCCCGACTGGTGCCAGCCCGCCGACCTGGGCGTCATCGTGCAGGCCGCTTGCCTAGCCCACGATATAGGCAACCCGCCCTACGGCCATTCCGGCGAGGACGCCATCCGCCACTGGTTTCGCCATGCCAACGAGCGCGGACTGCTGGAGCAGTTGAGTGAGGCTGAGAAACAGGACTTTCTGCACTTTGAAGGCAATGCCCAAGGCTTCCGGGTGTTGACCCAAATCGAATACCACCAGGCAGAGGGTGGCATGCGCCTTACTTACGCGACCCTCGGCGCCTACCTGAAATACCCCTGGACCGCACGGCACGCCAACGAACTTGGCTATAAAAAACACAAATTCGGCTGCTATCAGGCCGAGTTCCCATTGCTGCAGCAAATTGCCGACAAATTGGGGCTGCCGTCACTGGGCGAACACCGCTGGGCGCGTCACCCGCTGGTCTATCTGGTCGAAGCTGCCGACGATATCTGCTATGGCCTGATCGACCTTGAGGACGGCCTGGAAATGGACCTGCTGGCCTACGCCGAGGTGGAGCGCGTGTTGCTCGATCTGGTCGGCGATGACCTGCCTGAAACCTACCGCCAGCTAGGGCCAAACGACTCGCAGCGGCGTCGACTGGCGATTCTGCGTGGCAAGGCTATCGAACATCTGGTCAATGCCGCCGCCCAGGCTTTCATTGACCAACAGCCTGCACTGCTGGCCGGTGAACTGCAGGGTGACCTGGTCGAGCACATGCCGCCCGCGGCACGCAACTGTGTGCTGACCGCTAAGGACATGGCCCGCAAGCGCATCTTTCAGGACAAGCGCAAGACACTACATGAGATTGGCGCCTACAGCACCCTGGAGACCCTGCTGGAAGCATTCTGCGGCGCAGTCAACGAGCTACATGCCGGGCAGAACCTGAGCTTCAAGCACCAGCGCATACTCGATTTGATCGGCCACACCATTCCGCAAGCCGATTGGCCACCCTACCGTAGCTATTTGCGGGTACTGGACTTCATCGCTGGGATGACCGACCTCTACGCTGCCGACATGGCCGCGCAAATCCGCGGTATCAGTCCGGTGTAGTGCCGGACTGCTCCAGCCGCTCCAGCAACAGGTCCACCAACAGCAGCTGAGCACTGATCGCCTGGGTCGCGATCTGGAAGTAATCGACCGAATGCAGCGCTGCGGGCTGCTGGTCCAGCAACTCACGGATGTGTTGCAACAACACGTCCAGCGTCTCTTCAGCTGCGCGCACTGGTTGGTTCAGTAATGGCCGCAGTGCCGGATCAGACACCAGCCGCGCCAGCGCTGCATAACACTGCTCATTCACATGGCTGCTGAGCTGCGCAAGACGCACACGCCAGACCGGCAGGTTTTGCCGATTCGCCGCGATGCCGGTACCTATTGCCCGCGCCTGCCCAAGCAACTCGATATTCTGCAGCAACTCAAGCCACTGCCCCTCTGCTTGCGGGGCCAGACGGCCGAGGCACACCAGGTCAAACCGTTCCGCCAGCGCGGCAATGGTGTCGAGCAACGCCTGCACCAGCTCGGTTTGCAGGCCAAGCAACTGCTCAGGGGTTACCGCGGCGTCCGCCTGCTCTACGCGCTCCCACAGCTGCAGCGCCTGATGCCAGCCGGCCAGCCAATGCAGCGTCGGCTGATGCACGCGGCAGCGCTCAAACAACTGCCGAACCTGCTGATTCACCGACCAAAGACGCGCCTCCAGCGTCCGCTCACCTGACTGCACGCCGTAAGACAGCCCGCGCCGGCGCTGCACCTGCTCAACCAGTTGGCGCAACAGGCGTATCTGCTGCAGTGCAGTGCGCCGTGCGTGCTCCTGCTCACGCCGACGTCGCCGGCGCGCATGCAACCAGGCCACCACGATCAGCAGAGTCAGAAGAATCAGCAGCGTCCCAGCCATATTCGCGCCCACGTCGAATGGCTACTCCTTGGCCGATAGCAGTTCGATGCGGTAGCCGTCCGGGTCTTCTACAAAGGCGATAACGCGAGAGCCATGCTTCATGGGCCCAGCCTCGCGGACCACATGCCCACCGGCTGCGCGGATCTGCTCGCAGGCGCGATATACATCCAGCACCTCGATAGCGATATGGCCGTAGCCGCTGCCCAACTCATAGCTGGCGGTATCCCAGTTCCAGGTGAGTTCCAGCACCGCGTGCTCGGCCTCATTGCCATAACCGACAAAGGCATTGGTAAAGCGCCCGTCAGGATAATCCTTGCGACGCAGCAGCGTCATACCGAGTACTTCGGTGTAGAAAGCGATGGATTTTTCCAAATCTCCAACACGGAGCATGGTGTGCAAAATTCGCATGATCGGCGCCCTTGCGTGGATATACAGACAAAGCTAGCGGTTTCACCGCTGCGCGTAAACGAAAACGCCCGGTGAAATCACTTTCACCGGGCGTCAGGCCGTGCAGCAAATGGCTTAGAGCAGTTTACGGCCCTTGTTGGCAGCAATGCGCATGCGCAAAGCATTCAGCTTGATAAAGCCGGCCGCGTCCGCCTGGTCGTAAGCACCAGCGTCGTCCTCGAAGGTTGCGATGTTGGCATCGAACAGCGAATCGTCGGACTTGCGACCAACAACAATGACGTTGCCCTTATAGAGCTTCAGGCGCACAACGCCGTTTACGTTAACCTGCGAAGCGTCGATCATTTCCTGCAGCATCACACGCTCAGGGCTCCACCAGAAGCCGTTGTAGATCAGCTCAGCGTACTTGGGCATCAGGCTGTCTTTCAGGTGAGCCACTTCACGGTCCAGCGTGATGGACTCGATGGCGCGGTGACCCTTGAGCATGATGGTACCGCCGGGGGTTTCGTAGCAGCCACGCGACTTCATACCAACGAAGCGGTTTTCAACGATGTCCAGGCGGCCGATGCCGTTATCGCCACCCACCTTGTTCAGATACGTCAGCACCTCAGCCGGCGTCATCTCTTTGCCATCGATGGCAACGATGTCACCGTTGCGATAAGACAGCTCCAGGTAGGTAGCCTGGTCAGGAGCGTTCTCCGGCGAGACGGACCAGCGCCACATGTCTTCTTCATGCTCGGCCCAAGTGTCTTCCAGCACACCGCCTTCGTAGGAGATGTGCAGCAGGTTGGCATCCATAGAGTACGGCGACTTCTTCTTGCCGTGACGCTCGATCGGAATGTTGTTCTGCTCGGCGTAGTCCATCAGCTTCTCACGCGACAGCAGATCCCATTCACGCCAGGGCGCAATCACCTTAACGCCAGGCTTCAGAGCATACGCGCCCAGCTCAAAGCGCACCTGGTCGTTGCCCTTGCCGGTAGCACCGTGGGAGATGGCGTCGGCACCGGTTTCGTTGGCAATTTCGATCAGGCGCTTGGCGATCAGCGGACGGGCGATGGAGGTGCCCAGCAGGTATTCGCCTTCATACACGGTATTGGCGCGGAACATCGGGAACACGAAATCACGCACGAATTCTTCACGCAGATCGTCAATGTAGATTTCCTTCACGCCCAGGGCTTGAGCCTTGGCGCGCGCGGGTTCTACTTCTTCACCCTGGCCGAGGTCGGCGGTAAAGGTCACCACCTCGCAGTTGTAGGTTTCCTGCAGCCACTTGAGGATGACCGAGGTATCCAGACCGCCGGAATAGGCCAGGACGACTTTCTTGACTTCTGCCATTTCGTGCTCCCATAAAAGCAAGACTGAACCGCCACTCCGAACGGAGCGGGCGAAAGGCGCCTATTCTAGCGCCAGACAGGCGGGAATCACAGGGGAGTCGGGGCGATAGCATTATTACCGCTGCTACTGACGGGCAAACGAAACCACAACACACGCTAGTTGTATTGCAAACGCACCATCACACGGCGGTTGGCCGCACGGCCTTCGGCAGTGCGGTTGCTGGCAATCGGATAACGGTCACCGTGAAAACGCATGCTAAATAGCGACTCTTCCACGCCCTGGGCCATCAGATAGTCACGCACAGCCAAGGCGCGCTGACGCGAGAGTTCACGGTTATCCAGCCTGTTGCCCTGATTATCCGAATGGCCATCAAGCACGATCTCGCTGACCTCATCGGCTGCCTGCACGTACTGCAAAATCGCATCCAGCATGCCCTTTGCCTCGTCGCTGAGCACACTGCCGCCAGAGCGAAAGCTGATATTGCTCTGCTCGGCCTGGGCCGCGCTGATCGGCAGCAGCTTGCTGACGCAGGTCTGGTAGTCATTCCAGGCCTGCTGGTAGCCAACGCTGGATACCACCACGCGGACCGATTCACTGCCGGCCGCACTGCTGCGCATGATGGTCGGCTGCAGGCCCGAGGCGAGGCCGGCGAGCATTCTGCCCGCCTGCTCAAAGGGCAGCAGCATGGCCTGGCTACCGGGCGCGACAACGCCCTGCCCAACCGGCTGCGCTGCACTCCCCGGCCGCCAGGGCGGTGGGTCGTTAAAGATTTGTGCCGTCCCGGGACGCATGGGGTTGTCCCAGGCCTTTAGCTCAAAAGCCGCGCGCTCTCCGGCACGGCGAACAAAAGTAGCTTCGCCGTAGCCCGCTACCGATTGAGACAGGCGGCAAGCGAACTGATCCCCTGCCACCTGCCAGCGAACATCTTCCATTCGGGTCTGGAAGGTCATCGCCTGGGCCGGCAGTGCCACGCTCAGCAGGATAGTCAGATAGGCTCGCGTCACCAGGGGGTCTCCACGCTTACTCCACGGCGCTTGGCGCATGGACGGAAAATCTCTCATGCCGGACTCATCGGCCATCCCGCCAGAAACTTTAGAGCGTCTGGCCGCGCCATCTCACGGCAGCCGACCGGCGGCAGAGTGTCAAAGGCAGGTGCTTTGCGGTAGCATTGCGCCATTCTTTAGCAGTGGATTCCCCCATGACTGACCGCCTGACGCTGACCCGCCCGGATGACTGGCATATTCACCTGCGCGACGGCGCCATGCTGCAGCACACGGTGCCCGACGCCGCCCGCAGCTTTGGCCGCGCCATCATCATGCCCAACCTGGTGCCGCCAGTGCGCGACGCCGCCGAGGCAGCCAGTTACCGCGAGCGCATTCTCGCTGCCCGTCCAGCCGGTTCGCAATTTGAGCCGCTCATGGTGCTGTACCTGACCGATCAGACCTCCCCCGAGGTAGTCCGCCAGGCCAAGGCCAGCGGCCTGGTCGTCGCCGCCAAACTCTACCCGGCGGGTGCCACCACCAATTCCCAGTCCGGTGTAACCGCGCTGGAGAACATCTACCCCGCGCTGGAGGCCATGGCCGAGGTGGGCATGCTGCTGCTGGTGCACGGCGAGGTAACCCATGCCGAAGTAGATATCTTCGACCGGGAAAAAGCCTTTATCGACCAGCAGTTGGTCAAGGTGGTGGAGCGCTTCCCTACCCTCAAGGTAGTGTTTGAGCACATCACCACCGGCGATGCGGTAAGCTTCGTCCAGCAGGCGTCCGACAATGTGGGGGCGACCATCACCGCTCACCACCTGATGTTTAACCGCAACCACATGCTGGTTGGCGGCATTCGCCCGCACTTGTTCTGTCTGCCGGTGCTCAAGCGTCAGACGCATCAGCAGGCACTGCGTGAAGCGGCCATCTCCGGCTCAGCCAAGTTCTTCCTGGGCACCGACTCCGCGCCGCACGCTCGCCATGCCAAGGAAGCGGCCTGCGGCTGCGCTGGTTGTTACACGGCCCACGCGGCCATTGAGCTGTACGCCGAGACCTTTGACGAACTGGGCGCGCTAGACAAGCTCGAGGGCTTTGCCAGCTTCCACGGACCGGACTTCTACGGTCTGCCACGCAACACCGATACCATCACCTTGGTGCGTGACAGCTGGGCGGTACCGGCAGAGCTGCCGTTCGGTGATCAAAACGTCGTCCCGCTACGCGCTGGCGAACACATCCACTGGCGTATGGCCTGATACTCATAAACCGTTAAGGAAATACCGTGAGCGAGTTCGACTTTGACGATGAAGAACGCGATCCCGTGACCTCGGGCAAGGCCAAATCACCACTGGCCTATCGCTTTCGGGGTTTCCTGCCGGTCGTAGTGGACGTGGAAACCGGCGGTTTTAATGCCGCCACCGACGCCCTGCTGGAGATTGCAGCGACCACCATCAATATGGATGACGACGGCCTGGTCTATCCGGACCAGACCAGCTTCTTCCGTATCGAGCCCTTTGAAGGCGCCAATATCGAAGCCGCCGCTCTGGAGTTCACTGGCATCAAACTCGATCACCCCCTGCGCCAGGCGGTGAGCGAGGAGCACGCGCTGGGCGAGATCTTCAAGCAGATCCGCAAGGCCATTAAATCCGCCGGCTGCAAACGCGCCGTGCTGGTTGGCCACAACGCGTTTTTCGATCTGGGCTTTCTCAATGCGGCGGTTGCGCGTACCGACCTCAAGCGCAACCCCTTCCACCCCTTCTCCTGCTTTGATACCGCCACACTCGGCGGCCTTGCCTACGGCCAGACCGTATTGGCCAAGGCCTGCAGCGCGGCCGGCATCGACTTTGATGGTCGCGAAGCCCACTCCGCGCGCTATGACACGGAGAAAACCGCCGACCTGTTTTGCACCATCGTTAACCGCTGGCGTGAAATGGGCGGCTGGCCCCCGGTTGAGTGACCAGCAGGCAGGCGCCACCGCCTGCCTGCGCAACCCTCCGCGCTTGCCCGCGTGGGACGCTGGGGTTAAGGTCGCAATGACAGTGAAATCATCCACTACACTGAATCGGTAATCCTGTTCGGCTCTGCTGCAGGACAGGAATGATCTGTTAACACGTGCTGGTCAGTTCCCGTCCCGCTTGGGGCTTTGCGGAATTTATCTGCCTGTAGCGTGGTCTACGCCCAGAGGCCGGACCATTGATAATCAGAAAAAGGAGTCATTTCACATGCGCAAATCCCTTGCCCTGCTGTTCTCAGCCACCATCGGATACGCTTCCCTGAGCGCCACGCCTGTTGCCGCTGAAACCTTCGTAACCATCGGTACCGGTGGCCAGACTGGCGTTTATTACGTTGTCGGTCAGTCGGTATGCCGACTGCTTAACCGCAACAGCGCAGACCACGGCATTCGCTGTAACGCGCCTTCCAGCGGTGGCTCGGTGGCCAACGTCAACGCGATTCGCGGCGGCGAGATGAACATGGGTGTGGTGCAATCCGACATCCAGTACAAGGCATACGAAGGTATCCAGAGCTTTGAAGCTGATGGTGCCTACAGTGGCATGCGTGCGCTCTTTGCCCTGCACGGTGAGCCGCTGACCGTGGTCGCCCGCAAAGATGCCGACATCGCCGGTGTCGCAGACCTGAAAGGCAAGCGCGTGAATATTGGCAACCCCGGCTCCGGTCAGCGCGACACTATGGATGTAGTCATGGGCGCTCTGGGTTGGACCGTGGATGACCTGGCGCTGGCCTCTGAGCTGGGCGCCGCCGAACAGGCCGCAGCCCTGGGCGACAACAACATTGACGCCATGGTCTATGTGGTCGGCCACCCGAACGGCTCAATCCAGGAAGCCACCACCACCGTCGACGCCAACCTGGTGTCGGTATCGGGCCCGGAAATCGATCAACTGATCAGCGAGCGCCCCTACTACGCCAAGGCCATCATCCCCGGCGGCCTGTACCGCGGCAACGATAACGACACCGAAACCTTCGGCGTGCGTGCCACGCTGGTTGCCTCGACTGCGACCGACGAAGAAACCGTGTACCAGACCGTGAAGGCCGTGTTCGAGAACTTCGACCGCTTCAAGCGCCTGCACCCGGCCTTCGCCACCCTCAAGGAAGAGGAAATGATCAAGGAAGGTCTGTCCGCACCGCTGCATGACGGTGCCATCCGCTATTACAAGGAACGCGGCTGGATGTAACAACCAAAAAGGGGCCTCTCAGGCCCCTTTTTGCTTTCGCTCAAGCGTCCCCCTTTTGCATTGCATCGCGGCTCCACAAGAGGCGCATGCGCAGGCGGCCCTATCAGTGCTGCCACAGGATAAAACACCAATAAACAGGAGAAGCGCGCAGCCATGAGCCAGACAAGCGACGCCAATGATCTGAATACCGAGCTTGAAGACCTTGTTGCAACCAGCGACACCGGAGCCCGCAAACCAACAGGCGCCGCGCGCAAGTTGCTGCTAAGCGTTGCTGCAGCCTGGTCCGTGTTCCAACTTTGGATCGCCTCACCCTTGCCTTTCATGCTGGGCTTTGGGGTGTTCAACAGCACCGAGTCGCGCTCTATCCACCTGGCATTCGCCGTGTTCCTCGGCTTTATGGCCTACCCCGCGTTCAAGCGCTCACCCCGCGAGTACATCCCCATCATTGACTGGGTGTTGGCGCTGGTGGCCGCGTTTTGCGCCGCGTATCTCTATATTTTCTATACCGACCTGGCTGCGAGGCCGGGCCGTCCGATTACCCAGGATGTCATCGTCGCCGTTATCGGCCTGGTGCTGCTGCTGGAAGCAACCCGCCGTGCCCTAGGGCCGCCACTGATGATCGTGGCCCTGGTGTTTATTGTCTATTCCATGGCCGGCCCCTGGATGCCGGGCATCCTGGCCCACCGTGGCGTCAGCCTTGAAGCGCTTATCAACCACCAGTGGCTGACCACCCAGGGCGTATTCGGGATCGCGCTGGGCGTGTCCACCAGTTTTGTATTCCTGTTTGTGTTATTTGGCTCGCTGCTCGACAAGGCCGGTGCCGGCAACTATTTCATCAAGGTCGCCTTTTCGCTGCTGGGTCACTATCGCGGCGGCCCGGCCAAGGCAGCGGTGGTGGCCTCCGGCATGACCGGGCTGATTTCCGGGTCGTCCATCGCCAACACCGTGACCACCGGCACCTTCACCATTCCGATGATGAAACGGGTTGGCTTTTCTGCCGAGAAGGCCGGCGCGGTCGAAGTGGCCTCCTCGGTCAACGGCCAGATCATGCCGCCAGTGATGGGCGCTGCCGCCTTCTTGATGGTTGAGTACGTCGGCATTTCTTACGTCGAGGTGATCAAACATGCCTTTTTACCCGCACTGATCTCCTATATCGCGCTGGTGTACATCGTCCACCTGGAAGCGGTAAAAGCCGGCATGCAGGGCTTGCAAAGCAGCAATCCGCCGCGCCCGCTGCTGCGCAAGGTACTCGGCTTTATGACCGGGCTAATCCTGCTGATGGCACTATCCTTCGCGGTTTATTACGGCCTGGGCTGGCTCAAGCCTCTGCTGGGCGACGCCGCTGGCTGGGTGATCGGCGCGGCACTGGGCGCGGTGTACCTCGGCCTGTTGAAGGTGGGCTCGCGCTACCCTGAACTGGAAATGGACGAGCCCGATGCACCGGTGGTCAGCCTGCCGCAAACCAGGCCCACGGTCATGTCCGGGCTGCACTTTATTCTGCCGGTGATCGTGCTGATCTGGTGTCTGATGGTAGAGCGCCTGTCCCCCGGTCTCTCCGCCTTCTGGGCGACCGTGCTGATGATCGTCATCATCATTACCCAGCGTCCGCTGATGGCGCTGTTTCGTGGCCAGGGTGAGACCGGCTCCGCCGTTGTTAAGGGGCTGGATGACCTTTGGCAGGGCCTGGTAGCCGGCGCGCGCAACATGATTGGTATCGGCATTGCCACCGCAACCGCCGGCATTATCGTCGGTGCGGTTTCCCAGACTGGCGTGGGCCTGGTACTGGCTGATCTGGTAGAAATTCTGTCGATGGGCAATCTGCTGCTGATGCTGGTGCTTACCGCCGTGCTCAGCCTGATCCTCGGCATGGGCCTGCCAACCACAGCCAACTACATCGTGGTGTCGGCGCTGCTGGCGCCGGTGATTGTGACCCTGGGCCAGCAAAGCGGTCTGCTAGTGCCACTGATTGCCGTGCATCTGTTCGTGTTTTATTTCGGCATCATGGCGGACGTTACCCCGCCTGTCGGTCTGGCCTCTTTTGCCGCCGCAGCTGTGTCCGGCGGCGACCCGATTCGCACCGGCTTCCAGGCGTTCTACTACAGCCTGCGCACAGCGGCTCTGCCCTTCCTGTTTATCTTCAATACCGACCTGCTGCTGATCGACGTGGACTTTATGCACGGCTTGCTGATCTTTGCAGTGGCTACCGTCGCCATGCTGATCTTCGCAGCCGCCACCCAGGGCTGGCTTGTCGTGAAAAGCCGCTGGTACGAGAGTCTGCTGCTGTTGCTGGTCGCCTTTACCCTGTTCCGCCCTGGGTTCTGGATGGATATGGTGCACGACCCCTACCGCAGCGTGCCGCCCGCCCAGCTGGAGCAAGCGCTGGGGCGTGTCGATGAAGGCAGTAACCTGCGCATTCAGGTCAATGGCGAAGACGACATCGGCCAGCCACGTACATTTTTCGTACTGGTGCCGGTGCCCGATGGAGAAACCGGCAGCGAGCGCCTGGACAAGCTCGGCCTACTGCTGATGCAAGACGGCGATCGTACGCTGGTGGATATGGTCACCTACGGCAGCCCGGCGGCCGATATGGGCTTCGACTTTGATCAGGAAATTGTGGAAATCCTTGCCCCGGTAGACCGCTGGGCCAAGGAGTGGATGTGGATCCCCGGCATCGCCGTATTCCTGCTGGTGATTGGACTGCAATGGCGCCGGCGCCCCGCCGCCGCCTCAAGCGCGAGGGCCTGAGCATGTACAACAAGATCCTGCTGCCGATCGACCTAAATCACAAACAGTCGTGGGACAAGGCCCTGCCCACGGCGCTCAACTTCTGCCAGACCTACGACGCCTCGCTGCATATTGTCACGGTACTGCCTGACTTTGGCCTGCCATTGGTGGGCGGTTTCTTTCCGCGTGAATACGCGGACAAGGCCAAGAAAACCATCAGCGCCAACCTCAAAGCATTTGTTGCCGAGCACGTGCCCAAGGGCGTCAAGGTGCAGCGCATCGTGGCCGACGGCAAGGCCTACGAGGCTATTCTGCGCGTGGCCAAGAAGGTGGATGTAGACTTGATTGTTATGGCATCACACAAGCGCAAACGGCTGGAAGACTACCTGCTGGGCACCAACGCGCTGCGCGTCGTGCAGCAATCTCGGCGCTCGGTCATGATTGTGCGCTGAGCTCCGGCGCTGTGATCAGTCATCCCAAACCGCTGGCACAAAATCTGCTTGTTTTCAGGTAAGCGGCCTCATCGAAAGGCCGCCACATGGACAACGGCGTCTCCTCCAGCCCGACTCAGGTCGGCCGCTGGCGGCGGCGCTTTTTTTATGCCTGAATTAGAGCCAGGGCACGCCACACAGGCGCTCCAGGGTTCTCAGAGGAACACCGCATGAACACCAGCTTCTGGAAAGCCGGCCACACGCCGACCCTGTTTTCAGCCTTTTTGTACTTCGACCTGAGCTTTATGGTGTGGTACCTGCTTGGCCCTCTCGCGGTGCAGATTGCCACCGATCTGGAATTAAGCGCACAGCAACGGGGCATCATGGTCGCCACCCCGATCCTCGCCGGCGCCCTGCTGCGCCTGGTACTGGGCTTTATGGCCGACCGGCTGTCGCCCAAAACAGCAGGCATCATTGGCCAGGTGGTAGTAATCCTCACGCTGCTGGTGGCGTGGCAGCTGGGCATCAGCAGTTATGAACACACCCTGCTGCTGGGCCTGGGTCTGGGCTTTGCCGGCGCCTCGTTCGCCGTGGCGCTACCGCTGGCCTCGCAATGGTACCCGCCAGAACATCAGGGCAAGGCCATGGGTATTGCCGGCGCCGGCAACTCTGGCACCGTCATGGCTGCGGTCTTCGCGCCGGGGCTTGCACACCTGTTTGGCTGGCAGAACGTGTTTGGCCTGGCCTTGATTCCGCTTGGCATCGCGCTGATCGTGTTTATGCTGCTCGCCCGCAATGCACCCAGCCGCCCGGCCCCCAAAGCGCTGGCGGACTATGCCCGCGCACTACGTGACGTCGACAGCTGGTGGTTCATGTTCTTCTACAGCGTCACCTTTGGCGGCTTTATCGGCCTGGCCAGCGCCCTGCCCGGCTACTTCAGTGATCAGTACGGCCTCAACCCGGTGACCGCCGGCTACTACACCGCCGCCTGCGTGATGGCCGGCAGCCTGATGCGCCCACTCGGCGGCGCGCTGGCTGACCGTATCGGCGGTATCCGCGC
>CERC01066653.1_pt1 | contig 12263 bp, 16 predicted proteins | sample 530921 | NCBI WGS metagenome assembly CERC01 (sample SAMEA2621099, study PRJEB7988) | marine metagenome | isolation source: saline water (ENVO:00002010), including
CTTACATAAGCAGGTGTTTCATAATCATCTCTAATATTTTCTTCAATATCAAAGACATCAAAAAGGCCAATTGTCCCTTTCCTGACTTTTGGTGGATGCTGAAACTTATGGTGATAAAATTCTTCTAATGATTCCATACTGAAAACCTCATGTATGTTCTTTTGTACAAAACTAATGATATCACTTGCATTCTATTTTTCATTGCTTGCTTTTTCTCATTTGACCCCATCGCCTGTTTCCTTTTATTCATGCAGGAATTGAATGCTTTATTGACTGAATGTCCTAGTCAGTCGTTGCAGTTTTTTTCAGGAATTTTTCCTCACCTCAATTCTGACAATACAAATTGTCATTATATTTAGCGACAGAAAAATTGTCGTATGAAAAACTTTGTCAATAAAATAGTAGTGATCACCGGAGCCGGATCTGGCATTGGAAGAGCACTGGCACTAGCCTTTGGTCAATTGGGCGCTAAATTGGTATTAAACGATTATTCTGAGGACACGTTGAATGAAACACTTCAACTGCTCAACGCTAAAAACTCTACCTGTATCCATCATGAAGCATTTGATGTAGCCAATGAAGAAGCCATGTTTGCCTTTGCCAAAAACATTCAACAAAAACACGGAAATGTAAGTGTAATCATCAACAATGCTGGTGTTTCTGGTTCTGCTGATCCTTCTTATTTAACCCCAATTTCAAGCTACAAACGTGTAATGGACATCAATTTTTTTGGAGTACTTTATGGGTGCAAGGCTTTTATGCAACAATTGATTGACCAAAAAGAAGGGGCAATTGTCAACATTTCTAGCGTCTATGGATTAATGGGATCTCCCAGCAATACAGATTACTGCGCCAGCAAATTTGCTGTAAGAGGTTATACAGAAGCGCTTTCGGTGGAGTTTCACAAATCTCCCATTACCATTCATTGCGTGCATCCGGGTGGAATTAACACCAACATCACTTCATCCCGATCAGGAAAAAACAATACTGATGAATTTGCTGCACGCTTTCTAAAAACACCTCCGGAAGCGATTGCACAGCGCATTGTTAAAGGCATTATTAAAAACGAACCACGCATTGTTTATGGCAATAAATCGTTCACGGCTTGGTTGGGTAGCAAGTTCTTATCAAAACGAGCTCAGGATAAAGTTATCTGGAACAAATACAAGGCGATTTTACCGCAGGAAGATTACAAACAACTAATCGGTTAATACTTCAAAAAGCTTTGCTGCTGTTGGAACAATTTCATCAATGTCTGTTTTAAAATCTTCGTTGATCCAAAAACGGGTAATTTCAAGCACTCCACCTAAAATGCCATATTCCAGCACTTTATTGCGCTTTTCTAATTTTAAGATTTTGGCCATTAACACGCCATACCGATTCAAAAACTCTTGGTAGATCGTCTCTACCCCTTCTTTGTTTCTGTGCGATTGCATTTCGCAAGCAAACAGTTTTGCCCCCTGAGGAAAATCCAAATGGCCTTTAAAATAGGTTTTCAACATGGCATTGATGAGTTGTTCTTTAGAAGCTCCGTTGCTTTCTATTTCTGTAATCTGTTGAAACAGAGCATCAGAAACCTGCTCAAAAGCAGCCATTAGCAATTCGTCTCTATTGGTAAATGATTCGTAAAAATAGCGCTCTGTTAACCCCGCGCTTAAGCATACATCTTTCACTGTTGTTTGATCAAACCCTTTCTGCCCATAAGTTTGAATTGCCGCTTCTAACAACTGTTTTCTCCGCCAAGCCTTACGCTCTGACATACTCATCCCTTTCAACGAATGCGATTTGGTCTGTGCCATCAGTACTATCCCCTACTTTTTTGCAAGTTACTACATCACTATCTGTTATGACAACCTAAATTGTCATATATTTGACAATACACATTGTCACTTTAACTAGGTTATGGAATACACACATTACGATATCATCATTGTTGGCGCGGGAATTTCTGGCATTGGAAACGCTTATTGGTTGCAACAAAAATGTCCGGACAAGAAGATTGTAGTCCTCGAAGCCAGAGACACCATAGGCGGAACATGGTCGCTATTCAAGTACCCGGGAATAAGGTCAGATTCTGACATGTTTACCTTCGGTTATCGGTTTAAGCCCTGGCCAAATCCACAATCGCTATCAAGTGGAGAAAGCATTAAAGATTACTTACAGGAAACGGTAGCAGAAAACGGACTGGAAGAGTTCATTTTGTACCGCCATAAAATGGTTCATTCCAACTGGTCAAACGAAAAGCAACAGTGGACGTTAGATGTTGAAACGGAACATGGAGTGCTACAAATGCACACCCGGTTTTTAAGTATTTGTACAGGATATTACGATTATAAAGAAGCACACCGTCCTACTTTCAAAGGCGAAGAAAACTTCAACGGATCGATTGTTCTGCCTCAGTTTTGGCCCAAAGACCTCAACTATCAAGATAAGAACGTGGCCGTAATAGGAAGCGGAGCAACAGCCATTACACTTATTCCTTCGTTATCAAATACGGGAGCAAAACGGGTAACAATGGTGCAACGCTCCCCCTCTTACGTGGTGAGTTTGCCCAACAAAACAAAAGCATATACCAATTTGCAAAAATGGATGCCGCTGAAATGGGCATTTAGGATTACCCGGATCAAAAACATTTTGTTCCAAATTGTCTCTTTCGGATTGTCAAAACTGTTTCCGCAACGCATGAAGAAATTCTTTATGAAAATGGCGGCTAAAGAATTGCCCGAAGGGTATCCGGTAGACAAGCATTTCAACCCTGTTTACTTCCCTTGGGATCAGCGATTGTGCGTTGTACCTGATGGCGATTTATTCAAGGCTATCAAATCTGGGAAAGCAGCGATTGAAACCGGAAACATTGAAGCGTTCACTCCTCAAGGAATTCAAATGAAAGACGGCCAGTTCATCGATGCGGATATTATTGTATTGGCTACAGGATTGAAAATTCAACTGCTGGGCGGTGCTTCTATTTCTATTGACGACAAAGCTATTCATCCCAATAACGCGATGGTTTACAAAGGCATGATGATGAGTGGAATTCCCAATTTCATTTATTCATTTGGCTACACCAATGCCTCTTGGACATTGAAGGTTGATTTAACGGCCAATTACTTGTGTGATTTGGTAAAATACATGGATAGCAAGCACTACACCAGTGTTACACCAATTGCACCTAAAAATCCAGAAGAAACAGACTTTTTAAATTTAAGTTCGGGCTATATTCAACGCGCCAAAACCGTTTTGCCTAAAAACGGTACCAAGCGCCCTTGGAGGGTTTACCAAAATTATATTCTGGATATGCTTACCACACGTTACTCAAAAATTCCCAATAAATATTTGAAGTTTAATGGGTAAATTGGTCTCCTAAAGCAGTACAATAATCCCATTCGTTTCAATTGCCTCCACTCCATCCAATCTGTTATTTTTGACACACCAACTGCTTACCGTTTTTTTATCCTGATTATTTTTGAAACTACGTGCATTCTCCGATGGTAAAACATGCCCTTGAGCAATTGATCGCAATTCAGCGTACTGCCGATCGACAGTATTTTCAAGACGGATTGTTTCCTTCTCAACGGAAATACCCTGTTTTGAAGTTATCGCGCCCGGATGACAATGTATACTTCACCGCATACATTCTACACATTCTGAAAGAAAACAGAGAGAAGTGGAACTCTTTGGATAACGCTGTTGAAATTGCAAATGCTATTTCAAAAGGAGAACAAGCCCTACAGGTTTATCGCCACGGCAAAGACAACATTTCGTTCAATTATTACCGCAAAGACGGGTACTTCCCCAACGGAAAACTATTGAGCAAGCACCAGCATTTTGAACCTGCTAACGATGCCGATGATTCTTCGGTTGCTTTCCTCGGACTCGATTACGATAAAGCTACCGCTCTGCAACTACAAGAAAAATTTGCCTACCACGCCAACGGAAAACGCAACCGATGGGTCAAGCGCATTCCGAAAGCCTACAGGCACTTTGAAACGTATAACACCTGGCTGGGTACCGACAGGCTTTATGTTGATTTGGATGTGGGCGTTTTGTGCAACATCTTGCAATTTATAGCCAAATATCAATTGCCGCAAACACCTTATGAGGAACAAGCTGTACAATTTTTAGAAAAAGCCATTCTTTCCGGAGATTACCTCAAAAAAGCACACTTGGTTGCCGCATGGTATCCCGATCATGCCATTGTGGTGTACTTCATCAGCAGAGTTGTTAAAACCGGTTATTTTACGTTTGCTCCGGCTGTACTCCAACAATTGAAAAAAGATACCCAACAACTACACTCCACTACTTCACTACCTGTGCAAAAAATGCTCATCGAAACGGCACTTTACAATTTAGGACTAACACCTCCAAAAGCAACCGTTTCACTAGAAGCGGCTCAACAGCAAACCAATTTTTCCATTGGGATTATTCCCATTCCGCATCCATGGAACAGCCTTTGGGCACAGGAGTTGGGTAAACTCAACAGTTTAAGAATTACCTACCACAGCGAAGCGCTACAAATTGCACTTTGGCTAGAACGGGCTTTTTTAGACCTTTGAGTACAGCATTAAACCCAATTCCATTAAGATGGTACTATAAAATTTAAAAATGGTGTTGGCTATCAAAGAAAATATGTTGATCGCGGATTAGAGCATCGAATTTATTTAGTGCATGGCATTCATAACTCCATGGGAATTACACTAATTATGGACACGACAGAAGAGATTGCAGAAATTGTGGCTCCTGAGTTTTTAAAATGCCTTGCCACATTAGATGTGAAAAATTAATCACTTTTATTCTTTCTCGCTTTCAACAAATCAAGCAAAGCACTCAGACAAGACTGAAAACAATCAACGAATAGCAAGATGGGAATTATTTGCGAACTCTATAGAATTAAAGATGCTACCATAGACGAATTAAAAGCTATGCCAGCAGAACAAAGTGAAAATTTTCTACTGGAAAACTATGCCTCAATATATGGAATATACCACCATGAAAACGATACGGTTTTCTCTATGGATAAGGGCTGGGCAATTACTCGCTTTTTAATTCAACAATGTGATGCCTCTGAAAACAATTGTTTGAGTCTTTTGGATGAGCACTTTTTAAAATCTGATGCGGTTAAAGAACTACAAAAAGAACTATCTAAACTAGAAATCAGTGATTTACAAACTGTTTACAACAAACAAAAACTCATTACAAATAATATTTATAGAGGTGATCGTGATTTTTCCTGGGATTATATCAAAAACTTCCATTTCAAAGTGTACCAAGTAGCTTTTCAAAAGGCTGTTGAATACAATGATGGAATCGTAACTTACATCGAATTTTAAATTTGTAATCTCGACCAGAACTGTGGTTTCCCTTGTATTGACCGAAGGAAAAAGAAATGAGCAACTTATGGTTATATGTCTTTTTCAATTTACTCGCTGGAGTCTCTCTGGCACTACTCGCTTTTCTTTATGAGAGAGAGCTAAACGCTGAGAAAAGGACTAATTAAACGATCTCTAACAGTCAGCAAAACTAAAATGCCCCATAATACTCCGTCAACACTTTTAAAACAGTTCAAAGAAATTATCGCTCCTTTATTTGAACAAAACGGTAGCATCAATTCCATCCACTTAGCACAAAAAGAAAAGTTAGAATACTTTATGGCGCTTCTCTTGAACCGTGCTATAGCAACAAGCTCAAACCCTAATGACCAATCTTTTGGTGCAGACTATATTGTTGTGAGCAAACTTGTAGTTGAAAACAATGCCCAACTACATTATTGGGGAAAGATTTATTGGTTATCTGCCCCAAAAACCCACCGTTGTCATCGTGGCTTTCAGGATCCTTTTTACTGCCTCATTAGTTTTAAAAATGAATCCGTTGAGATTTCAAACGGAACATTCGGAGATTATTCTTTTTCAGATCTTGACAGTGATTTGTGGATGGAAAACAATATCGATTGGATGTACGACTTTACATAATAACAGCCTAAACACTCCTAATTACACTAATTCTAATTCATCAAAAAAAGGTTAGATCAAGAGGGGTTTACAGTGTTACTCTCCCCTGACGGCAAAACATTGCTGCCATTAGAGGAAACTGGGACAAATTTATTTTGCGCAAAAACTCATGGGGAGCACAAGTTCGTGTAGGATTTACCTCAGCAGAAAACAAGTCCTAACTGCACCATCAGAACATTGAGTAAACTTCTCGCTCATACACTTTTGTATTTCTTTTTAAGCTTTTCTCTATTTTCGAAATGAATCTAATAAATTGAAGAGGATACAATTGTATTTACTTCTAAATAAACTCAATTTAAATGGGATAAAAGCGAAAAACTGCACTTATCCCATGTTAGGCAAAATGTAAAAAAGACAATGAACAGACTCCTCACATTGACATTAATCATAGTCTTTTCAGCTTGTGGACGACAGACTGAAAGGGGAGAGTCAATGAACACTAATTCTGTTCGACAACCTACTGACTCGTCAACGACTGAGAACGTAAAAAAACAGAAGGAAATAAGTGAATCCAAAGATTCAAAAGAGCAACAGGCGCAAATAACATTGCAATTTTCAAATGGACTAAGTCACGAAAAATTGAAACTAACCGAAGAAACAGTAGTGGTTATTCAGATGGACTCTTTAGAAATTGAACAAATAAAGAAAATTGACGGAGAAGACAATTTTTATACAGCGGCTGATGACTTAATGTGGTATAATTCAATGATGCTTGAGAAAATGGACTCACTTGGAATCTCTGTAAAATACACCGACAAAGACACCGTTGACTTTTATTACCATGACAATAATTGGAGAATTGTAAAAGACTCAACATTTTCACTCTATACTTATTTCCACTTTGACGGAAAAGAAATTAAAAGAACAGAATTATTTGAATTAATAGACGAATAAAAAAACACTTTGCCTAACAAAACCTAAGAAAACATGGGGCGACACGAACTGAAAGCAAGCAATAACCTTCGTAGTTTAGTTCGTCACGGGCGGACAGGAAAGTGCTTCGAAACCGCCACAAGCCATATGCAAACCGTTGGGCTTAATTTAAAATGAAACACCTTACAACATTCATAATTGTCCTATCGACAATTCAGTTATTTGCTCAGGACGAATATCCAAAAGTTGAGAAAATAGTAGTCACGGACAAACTCTTTCACGGACAGATAGACAAATACTCCATTACTATGTACCTAAAGTTTGAACAATATTCAAACTATCACTCAGGAGTATACTCGGTTAAAGGATGGTATTATTACGACAAAGTCAAGACAAAAATTCCTCTCACAGGCCTCTATGACTATCCAGAACTGTTCATTTATCAGTTCAATGACACGAATAAGAGCAACGAATTGCTACACTTCCTTGAGATGAAGGAAAATCACTGGGAGGACATGAAGTACTATAAAAACCTGATAGACTATAAAGAGAAATTTGTATTGTCTGACAGCGGAAATTATTGGACTGATGGCTCAAAAACACTAAACGTAAGTCTGACAAATGATGATCTAGAAATTCAAACCGTAAGTGAATTTCTACTTCTTGACTCGAATACGGCATTTAACCTTCACAACTTTGGAGCATGGACATTGAATTTTCAAATTGTAGCCCATAAATCACGTAAATTCATCTTATAATTATGAGTATATCTCTAGATTATACGTGATGGGACAATGCGGTGCTGGCATTGAAAGAGGGTATTTTATTCTAGAATTTGACGAGAATAACAATCTTACAATGTGTGATGAGTTTATCTATGAAAGTTGTAATGGCTCGATCTCAACAGAAGAACAGGAAAAGAAGTCAGAATACATAACAACATATAAATGTTACGACTACATGAATAAAAATGAATTCTATCTAACAGTGGACTTGAATAAGCTGAAAATTGAAAAGAAAAGAAAATAAACTAAGCCCAACAAAACCTAAATCAAACAAGGTTTGACGATGAACTTGACACTTCCCAACTTTCTAATAACTTTATCTCGGCCGATAGTTAAGCTGGTACTTTCACCGTGCTTGCTTTAGCCATGAACGTTAGCATTTATCAAAAAACACTAAAAAAACATGAACATAATAATTTTCGGACCTCCTCTTGCTGGAAAAGGAACTCAAAGTAAAAGGATTATTAATGATTTTGGGTTAACTCATCTTTCAACTGGAGATGCATTAAGAGAAGAAAAAGCTCAAAAATCAGAATTAGGAATCAAAGCGTCTGAATATAGTAGCAAAGGATTATTAGCTCCTGATGATTTGGTAGCTCAAATAGTTGAAAAATTCTATCACAATAATAAATCTGAAAAAGGAATTTTGTTTGATGGATATCCTCGAAATATTGAACAAGCAAAGCACCTGATAAACGTAATTGAAAATGATGGAAATAGTATTGACCGAATTATATTTTTAAAAGTCCCTACAGAAGAACTTTTGAAAAGAGCTATAAAAAGAGCTGAAGAGGAAAACAGAGCTGATGATAAGGATAGTGAAATTGTATTGACTAGAATTAATGAGTTTGGAAACTCTACAATTCCTGCGATAAACTTCATTAAAGAGTCTGGAATTAAAACCATTGAGATTGACGGAAATCAATCTATTGAAGACATTTATGAAACTATAAAAAGCGGATTAAAATAAAGCGAAATGCCAACACCGTGTAAAATAATTGCTTGGTTCAAGTCTATTCGTAAAATCCTGCGGATTTTCCTCTGGTTCATTCCATTTTTAGCAAGTTAATTGCTAATCACGTAACTATCCTTGACAAACCGTTGTGCCCCATTAAAATGAAAGACAGCTATATCATAGAAAGAGAATGTTCTAATTGCGGAAGTATAGAGAGAATTAGCGTATCGAGAAGAGAAGCAGCTTTCGAACTTGTGGATATCAATGACGTAGTTGGAAATAACTGTAAGAAATGTTCGGCCTCAAAATTCATTACTTCATACCAAACTCCTGAGTTGGACTATGAATTATTAAAAGAATGGGCGACAAATTCTGAATTGTTTTTAATGGAACAGGACGAAGAGCTTCTTTTGGCTGACGAGAAGTACTTAAATAACATCTTGAGTATTCTCGACAACGTTTCACTCCTCGATCACAAGAGAAATTTGCTAATGGACGCTCTTTGTATTGTCGTAAACGACAATACAGTAGAAGGTAATCAAGAAAAAGATGATAATCTTAGAGAACGAGTAATTAAGGAACTGAATAAAAGGACTGACCTGTTAAATCAGGCAAACGACTGGATAATGGATTACATCAAGGAAGTCGTTTATCCTCAATTAGAGCTAAAAGAAAAATAATAAAACCGCTCTCAATGCCATTCGAGTCACTTCACATAACCAAACCATTGTACTTCGTCTAAAATGACAATAGAAAAATCTGACATATTAGTTATTCTCGATATTGACGAAACCTTAATTTATGCAACTAAAAATCGGTTAGGCATTAAACACGACTTTGAGCTTGGCGACTATTTCGTTTACAAAAGACCTTACCTTGACAAGTTCATTGATTACATCGACAAAAATTTCCGCTTTGCTATTTGGTCTTCTGCAACTGACAACTACGTTAACGAAATGACCAAAAAATTGGAAGTCGATGAAAAAGCTATTTTTTGTTGGGCGCGCTCAAAGGCCACTTTCAAAAGACCTTCGGCATTTGACACAGACGGAAATTTAAACATCGATTCGGCTGACCACCATTTTTTCGTTAAACGACTTAAAAAAGTAAAGAAACTGGGGTTTGACTTAGAAAAAATATTGATCGTTGATGACACGCCACATAAATCTCAGGAGAACTATGGTAATGCCATTTATATTTCCGAATATAAAGGAGATTCAGAAGATAAAGAGCTATTAGCACTAACAGAATATCTGTCTATACTAAAACAAGTTGACAATGTTCGACAGATTGAAAAACGAAATTGGAAAGAAAAAATAAAACATTAAGTCACTTCAGCCTTTATAGCGCATTTAAAATGAAAACCACCTTAGCAACAATACTTTCACTTTTCGCATTGCTTGTTCAAGCACAATGTTTCGTGCTGAATTCAATACCTAACATCACAGAATTTGAAGATGTTACGATTAGGTATTATCAAGTTGATTCAACAGTTCATATTCAATATCACTACAAAGGATTCAGCAATGAACTTGGCGAAAGCTATTCCTTTCCATGTGACTTGAAGTACCAACCCGCAATACCTCGACCTGTATGGAAAAATGAAAATTTCATATGCTTTCATACGGGTTGTGGCTCTTCGTGTTTTGCAAATTACCTCGCTCCATTGAACAACCACTATAAAGCGAATTATGGCGGAGAGTTTCTTATTGACACCACCAATACAATTTTCATGTCCATCTACCTCGACACAATTTCTTATCAGCCTTATTTAGTATTGGAGAACTTTACAAGCGGACAAACTCAAAAAGAACAGTTTACCCGCAAAGATTTTCCTAGTGCAATTCCAATTGAATACCTCGACTACTCTAGCCCACATGAAAAAGGATTTACGTACTCCAACAACACACTTGTTTTGTACTTAAAAGACGGCCAAAAACTGAATGTTAAAGTAAAAATTTAAATTCTGATTATGGCTTGGGGCAAAGGAAAAACAGAAAAAGGACAAGGTGGCAAACTGGGACATTCCAACAGAGATGGTTGGGGTTATCATGATGAAGAAAAGATCATTGCAAAAAAGCAACGAAGATTGGAACAGAAAAGATTAATCTTAGATGAAACTTCTAAAATTGAAGCGAATTTGAGAGAGCAAGCAAATAACCTAATTCAGATTCTCAATGAGCACCAATTCAAATTTGAAATTCATGAATTTGATTCTGGAGCAGCCATGATAGACATTTGGATTGATAATAACTTTTACTGCATTCAAATGGCTGAAAATAAATTCGGATGGAGTAAAATTGAAGAAGACATGGAGTTCTGTACAATTCCTGAATCAGGTTACTTGGAATGGAATGAATTTAAAAATGAATTTGATCAGTTAGTACAAAAACACATATAACCCTACTCTGCGCTACACACAACACTAGCGAGCAATTGTAGTGCGCTCAATACCCTCTCTTTGTAGGCTTTTCTCTATTTTCGAAATGAACAAATAAACTGTAGAGAGCACAATTATATTGACTTCTAAATAAACTCAATTTAAACGGGATAAGAACGAAAAACTGCACTTATCCCATGTTAGCAAACATTAAAATACGAATTAACACACATCAACCATCATGAACTATCTAAATAAACATTTTGAAACAGGTATCACTCATTTTAATACGCTGAAGGCTGCTACAGATACCAATATTACAACGTTGGAATTAATAGAATCAGCTAAGCAATTATTGAAAGAAGAAAAGTCGGATGCAGATCTAGAAGACAGACCAAATCTACCTTTGATTACTTTGCATTATCGAGCTGGTGATGACCTGTTAAATCATGTATTATCCATGATAACATCTACTGAACCAATCGATAGAGAATTAGGGTGTTTAATAGTTAAAGAATTTCCATCGATTAATGATGCTCCTACGAAATACTCACCTCGGATTATCTCAGCAATACAACAGATGATAAATCATGGAGAGGATAACATGGACGTTTTGATATCTGGATTAGTGGCTGTTGGATGGCAATGTCACGCTAATTCACAAACGTTGTTCGATTCGTTTATTGAGGACAAGAGAACCGAAGTTAGACAAGTAATAGCTGATAATCTTTTGAATCTTGTTAAAGACAAAGATTCTATGACCCCATTTGTAATTGATGGATTTAATCGACTTGGGCGTGATTCAGAAGCTGATGTTCGATGGTCTATATTTTATGATATTTCAGAACACTTTGAATTATTTGAGAAAGAAAAAGATTCTTTCCGCCAATTGATTCTGGAAGGAATAAACGACACTGATAAAGCGGTACAGCAACAAGCAGTATCAGCATTTGACAAATTATTAAAAAACGTTTGCTAACAAGAGCTAAATGTCCATGTCCATGCACTTGCGACTGCTTCGTGCACGGCATTTAGCAGGAACGTTGGCGGTAATTAAATGAAACAAATTCTTTTCATATTAGCATTGTTTTCATCGATTATTGTTCATGGGCAAAATCGAGAACTTCACATTAAAACCTATGCAGAGGGAGATACATCTCTTTGGTATAAATGGAGAATAGAACTTTGCGCTCAAATCGAACTTGACAGTATTCAGAATTCCGAGAATAATTGGCATTTCCGACTTTGGACAAATAGACAGTCAA
>CERC01134261.1_pt1 | contig 12228 bp, 5 predicted proteins | sample 530921 | NCBI WGS metagenome assembly CERC01 (sample SAMEA2621099, study PRJEB7988) | marine metagenome | isolation source: saline water (ENVO:00002010), including
TCAGTAGAAAATAATGAAGAAGTTTCAGTAGAAAATAATGATGAAGTATTAGAAGAAAATAATGATGGAGTTTCGAATCGAGTGATAAATATAGAAGAAAATAATAATGATTTAGATAATGAATTATCAGAAGTTGAGAGAGAGTTTATGAGTGAAAAAATACAGGAGGATGATTATGATATAACTGATACAGATATTTTTTCAGATATTTCTGAAGAATCATTTAATTTACTTCCTTACAAAAAATATAAGAGAAAACAAGAATTAATAGATATAACAAATAATTTAAAATTAGAATTAGGATGTAAAAAAGAAAATGGAGAATATAAAGAGTATACAAAAAATGAATTATATAAAAATATAGAAGAATTTTTAGCAAATAAAAAACAGAATAATTCAAATAAAAAATCTAACTAATAAGTATAAAAATCATGGATAACTTTTTTCAAAACTGTCCTCCTATGATGGCTGATGGCTTTCGTGAATTAACTGATTATAAGATGGCTACTAGACGTAATGAATATGTTAAATACATAAATGGTATTTATAGAGATGATCAATACAGACTCTTTTTACAACAAAATGGTGATAAAATAATGGATAATGTATGGAAATACCACAGAAAAAATAATAGTTGTTGGAATACTCAATGTGTACACAATTACCCAACAAGACAATTACCTCGTCAATTTGGTCAAGAACGAATGGATCATGATCAATCATTTCCAACAAATGTAGCAAATGTAGAAAAGAGACCTCCAATGACATCACAATGTCCCCGTTATGCAGATTATAGAGGGTCAAAATATTAAAAAATAATTAATTATTAGTTTTAAAATTAATTATGTTTAAAATTATCTTGTATAATATTAATATAGAGATATAGATGTTTAGACAGGGAAAACAAAAACCTAGAAAATTCAATCCAACCTTTTTTGACAAAGAGCATCGTCCTGAGAGAAAAATACCAGAAGATATAAAACTACAAGCATTTAGTTTAGTTCAAGAAGGTGACTATCACCAATTAAAAACATTTATGTTAGAAAATAATACAAATTTAAATTTTACAAATGAATTAGGAGAATCTTTGATACATGCTATAATAAATTCACCTAATGAAAGTTTATCAGAACAAAATAGATTAAAAATGATTCAATTTCTAATAAAAAATGGTTCATCTGTAGGTGCTTTAAATAAAAATAATGAAAGTCCTCTTTATCTAGCGACAAAAAAACAATATCTTTCTATTGTTAAAGTTTTATTAAAATATGGTGCAAAAACTGATCAAGAAAATAATCAAGGGTTAACACCATTACATATTGCTTTACAAGGAAATCCAAAAGAATGTAAAAAAGAAAAGGATAATAAAGTAGAAAGTTTAATACCAAAAAAGAAACCTAAAAAAATCCAAAATAAGGATATGGAAGAATTAACTTCAAAAGTAACAGAATTATTAACAAATGATGATAATTTCAAACAATATATATCACATATAGCTAGAACTTTGGAAAATTATGAGAATTTATATCCTGAAGAATATGAAAAATTAGTTTCAGAATATAATGATGATTTAGGAAGAATATTACGTAATGATCAACTTGATGCAAAAAGAAAACAAAGACAAATAAAAAATGTTATATTAAATACGAAAAATAGTATTGAATCCTTTTATAAAACAACATTAAGAAATTCATTAGAAAAAATGATGATACAACCAAATCAATCTCAAGGAGTTGGACCAGAACCAACAAGTAGAGTAAAAGATAGAGTTTTACCTAAACCTACACCTGAACAAGTGAAAATTAAAATAAATTCAGAATTAAATAAAATTAAATCTCAAATATTGGAAAGTGATACATCTAGATTAGCAAATTCAGTAGATAATTTAAGACAAGCAGGTTTTACAATTCGTAATAGAATAAATAATATAGTAACAACAAATTCTTCAGTGTTTGACCAACAATTACCTCCTCCAAATTTAACTTTATTATTATTTGTTCCAAGAGATCAAAGAACTTTTGAAAAACAAGAAATTAATATTGCGAACAATTCAATGTATAATTTTGATGAAGATCATAATACTCAAAGAGATCGGATGTATTTAATGCCTGTTGCAGGAGATCCAGTTGAATTTATACCAATGTTTGCAGAAGAAAGAAGACGTTTAATAAAAGAGCGACGTTCACAATTAATACCTGCTAAACAAATTATTCTAGTTGGAAATATGCCTTTAATATATACATATTCTAATCCTGCGGTGTTTTATAATCATAGATATACAATTTTAACAGAAATATTATATGGTATGAATACAATTGCTAATTATTTTAAATTAAATGAAACTTATATTGATTTAACTAAACAAGAGATAGAAAGAGGTAATTTTAAAATTATTTATTCTCATTTATTACCTTTAATTTACGTAAACAATGTAAATATAATCCAATATATGATTTGGATCAATAAATTATTACCAAATGTTATAAATAAATTAATTGAAATTACTAATGAATATAGAGATTATTTAAATACTCTAAAAGGAATAAATGGTACACAATTAAAACAATATAAAGTTGATTTTATCATAGAAAATTTAGAAAATGTACAAGAAAATCTTGAATCATTAAAAGAGGATTTACAAAAAACATATAATGAATTAAAAGTTTATAAAAACCTATATGCATTAATAATTACTTATATTAATAAAAAATCATCTTCAAAAGTACTAGAAAACTTTATAACTGATAATTTCAATGAAAATACAACCACATTTGATAAAATATTTGATAGAAAAATAAAAACACTTCCTATTTTACCAGAAAGAATAACTGATATAACTGAAAAATTACAAACTCTTGGAACTTTAGAAAAGAAAAGAAAATATTATTATGAGACAATTATACCAAATGTTTCTAAATATAACTATCAAACATTTTATGATGAAAATAGAAATAATAATGGAATAGAGTTTGTATTTTCGAATTATCCAAATGAATTAGGAACACGAATACGTTTAATGTATAGAGAAACAATTCCAAGAAATGGTCTTTTAGTACCAACGCTATCAATAGATAATGATATGGTAAATTTAGGAATTGATATAGATCAAATTGACTTAGAAAATCAAGAAGAGATTGAAGGTAAACTAGAAGAAAGTAATGGACAACTAGGAAAAGTTGGTTTACAATTTTCATTCTTACAAAAAAGAAAAGATAAAGAAGCTGTACCAATTGTATCTAATCATTTAGATAATTATTTTTACATAATTAAATATGAAATATTAAGACAAATATTATATAAATTTAGATTAAATCAACCAGAAGGAAATTCATTTATTGAATTAGCAAATAAAGTAAGTCAAAATTTAGTAACTACATATCAGATATTAGAAGAAGATATATCAAGTACATTTTATACTATCCTAGCTCAAATATCTGAAGAGATTTTATCAACTTATTTTAATTATACTTTACAAAAGTCAAGTTTAAGAATTGCTAATTCAATAGCAAATCTTCCTTCAAATAATAGAGTTTTTTCTTTAGAATTATCAAGAGGAGTTCAAATAGATAATTTAATATTAAATATTGATTCTGGATTTGAATTAAATCTTAATTCTGTCTTTAAAGAATTAACTAATAAATATTTAGAAACTGAAAGAAATGTTAATTCATCTTCTGGACTTTATTATACTAATATTCCTATTGAAGATGATTTTAAAATTAAAAAACAACATCAATTAATAAATATCAATACAACTTTGAATGAATCAGTAATGCAAAAGAATTGTTATGAAATAAATACAGATTTAATAGAATTTTTAGCTAAAAATGATTCAGGTATTAATAAACAAGATTCAATGGGTAAAACACCTATATATTATGCTATAGATATGCAACATCCTTCACTTGTTAAATTATTACGTTCTCATGGAGCATTTACTAGTGGTGTAACAGATGTAAATATGAGAACCCCAATAACTTATCTTCTCCATGATATGCAAAATCATATTTCAATATATAATTCAACAGATTTAGAATATCATATGAGTGATTTATATTCAAGTCAATATGAAATTTTAGAAAAAGAAATAAGAGAAATGTATAAAAATAATATACCAAAATATTTAGATACAATATTACCTCAATTATTAATGATGTATAATGAATCATTTTGGTTAGATCAATCAGAATATAAAAGAAATTGGGATTATTCAAAAACACAAAAATTATTTGGAATCTTAAAAGATGTTTTATCAACAGAAGATCAAAAAACTCCACCAATTTTAAATTTATCAAATGAAGAAAAAACAAAAATAGCTGGAGCTAATACCAAATTACAAGTGTTAAATAAAGTTACTAATAAAGTTCAAGATGAACAAGACGATTTAAATTATGCAGAATTAATATTTAGATTAAGAAATTTAGAATTAGAAAAAGAAAGTGAAATAGATCGGAATAGAATAGATTATTTAAATGAGCAAATTCAACAATTGAAAATATTAATTGGAAATCGTGGTTCGAAGATAGTAGATTTAGATCAAAGTAAAACTCATGTTAATAATAAATTACAACAATTATTACAAGAAAGAAAAAGAGAATTAAGTCAAGTCGATACATTTGTAAATAGTGATAAAAATATACGAATAAAAGATATTTCTGGATTATATGATAATATATTCTTTTATTATGTAAATAATCAACCAATTATTGAAGACTTTGAATTTAAAAATGATTTAGATTTCTTTGGATATAATAAATTATGGGAATTGATGAGAGATAATAAGAATAAACAATTAAATTTTAGAAATATTTTACATCCATTAACAATAAAAGAAGGTTCAATAATTCGTATGATAACAAAAGATCCAACTAATAAAACATTATTATCAAATGCAAAAGTAATAAGTGATTTTTATAAAAGTATTGTTGGGCCAAAAATAACTAATTTAGAAAGATTACCACAATTTTATAATAATGAGGAAAATCCAGAATTAAAGAAAGTTATGGATATAATGATTCATTGTGTGAAGTTTACTATTTGTTCAAATTTATTTTTAACTATTGTAAAAATGATTTCAAAATTAGTAATTAAATCAAATCCAGAACAAGATTCAACTTTCTTAGAAACTAATATTAATAATATTCTTAATGATATTCCAGAATTGATTACATTTTTATTAACAGAAGCTCCTGAAGTTTTAGTTAAAGTTGCATTAGGTATTTATGAAAATGAATATGACCAAGATAAAGATATTGGTGATACTACTAATGCATTAGAACCTATATTAGATATTGTTAAGAAAATAAGAAGAATTCCAATAAGTGAAGATTCCGATTTTTATGAAGATTTGAAAACTCAAATATTACCATATTATAGTACAATATCTATGAAAATGATAAATACTATGAAAGTAACATTAGATAATTATAACAGATATCTAATGATAAAATCTAGACATATGGAAATATTAAATGAATTAATTTAATAAAAGTAAAAAATATTATCAATAAGTACAATTACAATTGATAATATAAAAATAGAATTTAGAAAATATTTCTTCCTGTCGCTGCGGAAATTTCAGTACCTTTAGGTTTCTCTCTTATAATAGTTAATTCAATAATAAAAGAATGTTCTTGATTTGCCCATTCAACTAATGAACCATCAGGATATCTAAATTCAAATTCTAATTGAAATAATTCATTAATAGGAGCATTATATAATCTATAATTTTCAACACATTTATGTAAATAACCTTCATTTAATAATTCTTCTTCTACTTTATTTATTTTTATTTTAGCAAAATAATCTCTAATTGGTCCAGTTGATAAACTATTATTTAATTGTGGACAAACCATATAAAAATAACTAGCTGGTAACAATCTAAAAGGTTCATTTCTAAATTCAATTTGTTCGCCACTTGTATCTAAAGTAATATCTTCAAAATATTTATCAGTATTTTTAATAGTAGATGCAAAAGGTGTAATTGCATATTCTTCACCAACATCTCTAAAACCTAATATAGTACCCAAAGTATCAGATTGTGAAAAATCCATTCTAAATGGTTTAGGTCTAGATATCCTAACACAATTACCACCATGATTTTTTGATCCTTGACAATTTAATGAATACTTTTTAGCCTTTTTATAAGTTCCATCAACTAGTAATCTATCATTACCACCAATCTCAATAAAAAAACCTTCTCTAAATTCTCCAGAAATTAAAATTGGAACACTTGTAATTTCTACTATTTCAAATTCACCATTTAAATCATCATCTCCTAAACCATGAGTACCAATTACATCATTTAATCTTATTTTATCACCAACTTCTAAACCATCTATAAAAGGATACTCAATAAATATTCTTAGTTCAGCTAATTTAAATTGTGAAGGATTGACACTCGGAGCAAAAACTTTAGTATATAAAACTTGATTAGGACATGGATATGGCACTTGTGATGGTCCAGATGATCCTGATGGTGTTGTTTCATTATCTATATCTAATACTGTTTCATCAGGATAAATAGGTTCTTCAATTACACTTGTTTCAAATAATGAGAAAGATATAATTTGTCTTTTATAATCAACTTCTATAATCATCTCTTCTAATATTTCTAAATCAAGAGAAACATCACCACCAATATTTATTAAAGATCCTATTCCAATTGTAGCTTGTGCCTGTGAATCAAATGCATCTTTAATAAGACATACTATATTTTTAAAATCATAATAACCAGTTTGTAAAGTAATAGTACGAACAGTATCAGGATTAGCTAAAGTAGAAAAATACAGTTTATTATTATTTTCAGTAATATTATATGGTTGTGGAAAGTTACAACCTTTAATTCTTGAACCAATAATATTAGAAAATGTTTGTGGTAATTGAATAGTATATGAATTAGGATTTGGGAAACTTGATACTACATCGTTCACTTTTTTTACAGTGACACAATTTCCACCTTTATTTATAACATCAAATAATGCTTCATCATTAACTTCAAAAAAATATCCATTTTCTGAAATTTTATTAATAATTTGAAAACCAACTAAATTATCAGGTGTTATAGGAATATCAGAATTAATAATATTTATGGGAATTCCAGATATTTCATTTAATTGAACTAATAATTTAAATTCTGATGGAGGTAATGTATTATTTCCAAAATAACGTTCATTTAATCTTATATAAAAAACATTAGGATCATAAGGAGGTTGTCCAAATACATTTCTTACATTATCTTGATTTGCAGGATTAAAATCAAATATATTTTCTTCATCCATATTTTCAGCATTTACAGATAGATCAGTATATACTAAAAGATTATTACTATTGATTTCATTAATATTAATATTACCCATACGAATAATGGTATCTCCTTCAAAACCTCTAATTCTAACACTCATTTCTTTATTAATATAATTAGGAGATTGTGAAACTGTAGAAGGATCTGGAAGTTTTAACTTTGCATAAACTTTAACATAATTAGAATTTACAGTAAATTCAATCGCAGGATTTGTTGCAGTATGAAGAAGTTTAACAATATCTGTTGTTACGTTAGATAATGTAATTCTATCATTTATTTCAAATGGATGATTTGGATGATTTACAAATATATTTTTATTTCCTTCTGTAAATTGTAATGGATTTTGTTCAAGTGTAAAACTATCTCCTAATATTAAGGAACTTTTTAGTACTCTGTGTCTTGAATCAATATTTATCATTATATTATCCTCACGTCTTTCATTATTTTCATCCAATGTACCTACTTTATATCTATAATCAATATATGCATCATAACGATCTTTATCTAAAGGTTCATAATTTTTTAATAGAGTTTTATTTTCATTATTATCATTAGTTTTAATTTCAGGGGGTAAAGTTTCATTTCGTTTATTAATCATATCTTTCTGATCTTTAATCCATTCTGGATTTTGTGTAAATTGGTCTTCGTCTCCTCCAACTTTAGGTATTAAATATTTAGGTGAAAAATGCAAGGATTTATTAGTGTAATCTGACATATGAATTATTATAAGTTATATAATAATTTATTGTTTAAATATTCTAGTATATTATTATAAATGAATAATAAGATAAAATTAACTAATGAAAGAATAATGTTATTTTTATTTGGTTGTATAGGATTAAGATTATTAATAGGTATTTATATTAGAGATAAGATAAATCCAAATATAAAAAAAATATTAACTATGATTTTGATTATAATAGGACTTGGTTTTTTAACAATATATATTGGTAATTTTAGAAAAAGAGGTTTGGAAGTTGATAATCAAGAAATTTGGTGGAATTATCTTAGACCATTGCATGGAATATTATATTTATTTGCTGGATTTTTTTTATACAAAAATAAAAATATAGCTAGTTCAAATATTATAATTTTAGACTTAATAATTGGATTGGTATCTTGGTATTTTTATTATTATATTAATTAAAAAAAATTTGATTATAAAATACTTAAACATAGAAACCCATCTAAGCTAATTAAAAATGCCAAAATCCTCTAAAATTGATCTTACAGTAGAAGAAAAGTACAAGAAAATGACTCCACACGAGCATGTATTAGCTCTTCCAGGAATGTATATTGGTAGTACAGAAGAGACATCGAGTGAAATGTGGATTTATGATGATAATAAAAATAAGTTAAAAAAGAAAGAAATTAAGTTTGTTCCAGGGTTATATAAAATTTATGATGAGATTTTAGTAAATGCTCGTGATAATACTATTCGTGATAAAACTTGTAAAACTATAAAAGTAACAATTGAAGATGATAATATTAGTATTTGGAATGATGGAACAGGAATTGAAGTTGAGTATCATAAAAAAGAAAAACAATATGTTCCAGAAATGATTTTCGGACATTTACGAACTGGTGGTAATTATGAACAAAAAGGAAAAATTGTTGGTGGTAAACATGGATTAGGTGCAAAATTAACTAATATCTATTCAAAAGAATTTACTGTTAAAACTAAATATTCTAAAAATGGTAAAACATTTGAACAACATTTCTCTGAAAATATGTATCAAAGAACAAAACCAAAAATTAAAGAAAGTAATAAAGGTAAAGGTTATACAGAAATTAGTTTTAAACCTGATTATGAACGATTTGGAATTAAAGGATTAACTGAAGATGTATTAGCATTATTTAAGAAACGTGTTTATGATGTAGCAGCATGTACTAGTGATAAAGTAAAAGTATATCTTAATGATTCATTAATTAAAGTTGCTAACTTTGAACAATATATTAATATGTATTATAATGAAGATACTGATGCTAGTAAACCTATCTATGCGGAATTTTCACCAGATAAAACTATTAAAGATAATAGATGGAAAGTTGGTGTTGTATTTGATCCATCAGCAGGATATGATCAAGTATCATATGTAAATGGAATTTGTACATATAAAGGCGGTTCTCATGTAAAACATGTAGTAGATCAAGTAGTAACATCATTAGTAGATAATATGAAAGCTAAAAATAAAAATATAAATATTAAGTTTTCACATGTAAAAGAGAATTTAACATTTTTTGTAAATGCTGTTATTAATGATCCCGATTTTCCATCTCAAACAAAAGATGAGATGACAACAAAACTATCTAATTTTGGTTCACGATGTGATATCTCAACATCATTTATTAAAGATATTGAAAAAACAGGAATTGTTGACGAAGTTGTAAATTTTGCAAAATTAAAACAATTGACTGAATTAAAAAAGAGTGATGGTAAAAAAGTAAAGAAAATTGATAAGAAAAAATTAGATGATGCAAATTGGGCAGGTAAAGGAAAACATGCTTTAAAATGTAGACTTATTTTAACTGAAGGAGATTCAGCTAAAACATTTGCAATTAGTGGTTTAAAAATGCTTGAAAATGGTCGTGATAAATATGGTGTATTCCCATTACGAGGTAAATTATTAAATGTTCGTGAAGCAAATCCAAAACAATTACTAAATAATGAAGAAATTCGTAATATTAAACAAATTCTAGGATTAAAACAAGATAAAAAATACGAGAAAAAAGAAGATTTGAAAGATTTACGTTATGGTGGAATTATTGTATTAACAGATCAAGATTTAGATGGTTTCCATATTAAAGGATTAATTATTAATTTCATTCATTTCTTTTGGCCAAGTCTATTAAAGATTCCCGGATTTATTACAACTATGAAAACTCCTATTGTTAAAGTGTTTAAAAAATCTGATGATAGTATGAAAAAAGGAATTAACTTTTATACTTTAACTGATTATAAAAAATGGGAAGATGAAGCTAATGCTAATAATACAATTAAACAATATGCTAAACCTAAGTATTATAAGGGATTAGGTACTTCAACACCTGAAGAAGCCGAATCTATTTTTAATGATTTTGAGAAACATATTATTGAGTTCATTTGGTCTGGAACTGAAAAAGAGAAAATGCTTATTGAAGATAATGATTCAGATTTAGATGATATGTCTTCTGATGAAGAATCTGAAAAAGATGATTCTTCAGATGATAAATCTAGTGATTCAAAATATATTTCAGATAAAAAAAGTGTTGATTATGGAGCTATTAATTTAGCATTTTCTAAAAGTTTTACTGGGAAACGTAAAGAATGGTTAAGATTATATGATCGTAATAAAATTATTGAAACTAAAGATACTACTGTTTCTTACCATGATTTTGTACACAAAGAATTAATTCATTTTTCAAATTATGATAATATTCGATCTATTCCTTCGGTATGTGATGGATTTAAACCTTCACAACGTAAAATTTTCTATGGTTCTGTATTAAAGAATATTTTAAAAAATGAAGTTAAAGTTGCTCAATTATCAGGATTTGTAAGTGATAAAGCTAAATATCATCATGGTGAAGTTAGTTTACAGGGTGCTATTGTTAAAATGGCTCAAAACTTTATTGGAAGTAATAATTTAAATGTATTAACACCTAATGGACAATTTGGATCACGTATTAAAGGTGGTGACGATGCATCAGCAGCAAGATATATTTTTACAAGATTAAATGAACTTTCACCATTAATTTTTAGAAAAGAAGATAATCCAGTATTAAACTATGTTAATGATGAAGGAGATACTGTAGAACCCGAAACTTATGCTCCTATTATTCCTATGATTTTAGTTAATGGTACTCAAGGTATTGGTACTGGTTTTAGTACAACCGTTCCATGTTACAATCCTAAAGAAATTATTAAAAATATTTTAGGTATGATTGATGGTAAAGAAGCTAAAAATATGAAACCATGGTATCGTTGGTTCAAAGGTACAATAACTAAATCAGGTGATACAACATATGAAACTAAAGGAATTTATCAAGAATTAGGAGGAGATGTAATAAGAATAACTGAACTTCCTATTGGAGTATGGACTGAACAATATAAAGAATTTTTGAAATCTGTGAGAATTGAAGATCCTAAGAAACCTGTCAAATCTAAATATATTGATGATTTCGTAGATAATTCAAATGATAATGATATTGATATTACTATAACATTTGCACAAGGTAGATTACGTGAATTTATTAAAAATAATGAACTTGAAAAGAAATTGAAACTTACTAAAAGTGTTAACATTAGTAATATGCATCTATATAATAAAGATGGTTTTATTCAAAAGTATCAAAATATTCAAGAAGTTATGAAAGAATATTATGATTTCCGTATGAATATTTATGATAAACGTAAAGCATATCGTATTAAACAACTTGAAAATGAATTAAAAATTATTAGTAATAAAGTACGGTTTATTAAAATTCGTATTGAGAAAAAACCCGAAGAAAAGAAAATTGTTAGAATGAATAATGTAGCTACAGAAGAAGTTATTACACAACTTGAAACAGCTAAATTCGATAAAATGCATTCTAACTTTAATGCTCCTCTAGAAGATAGAACTTTTGAATATCTGTTAAGTATGCAAATGAGAAGTCTTACAAAAGAAAAAGTTAAAGATCTTGAAAATGAAAAAGAAAAGAAAACTGAAGAATTAAATGATTATAGAAAAACACCTTCTAATGATTTCTGGCGTAGAGAACTTAATGAATTAATGGAAGCATATGAATCTTGGATTAAGAAACTTGAAAAAAGTAGAACTAGTAATATTAAGAAAAAGAAAATATCAAAGAAAGGTAAAAAGAAAATTACTAAATAATTTAATTAATTTATTCTAATCATATTTAATTTACAAATTAAGTGTTAATACATCAATTCATATTTA
>CERC01010244.1_pt1 | contig 12202 bp, 9 predicted proteins | sample 530921 | NCBI WGS metagenome assembly CERC01 (sample SAMEA2621099, study PRJEB7988) | marine metagenome | isolation source: saline water (ENVO:00002010), including
CATTGGTCGATGGTTCAAGTCCATCATGACCCACCATTCTTTATTAAAATAAAGTTTGGTTTAATCGGCGGATTTACGCGGCGTGTTAATTCTACACAGAATTTAGAGCGGGTCATTAGCTCAGTTGGTAGAGCAGTGGACTTTTAATCCATTGGTCGATGGTTCAAGTCCATCATGACCCACCACTTCTAAAAAATCTCAACTCTTCTCTTATTTTATTTAAATCAGTTTCTTACTTTTATTTATAAACAGCATGCCCAGATAGCTGTTATTTGCCCGTGTATTCTCGTATAATTTGCCGTAATTAATGCACTGTAGATGAAGTGGTCGAGAACATGAGTCTAGCTCAAACTATTATGCCTGAAGGTTATATCTTTCCTCCTAAGCCAGCGCCGTTGACTAAAGACGAGCAAGGCGAATATAAAGCACGTATTAAACAACTACTGCAAGATAAAAATGCAGTGCTGGTAGCCCATTACTACACAGATCCTGAAATTCAGGCACTTGCCGAAGAAACAGGGGGCTGTGTTGCCGACTCATTAGAAATGGCACGTTTTGGTGCTCGCCACGATGCAGACATGATCATCGTTGCAGGCGTACGTTTTATGGGTGAAACCGCTAAAATTTTAACGCCAAACAAAACGGTTGTTATGCCAACGCTAGAAGCAACATGTTCGTTAGATATTGGTTGCCCTATTGATGAGTTTTCAGCGTTTTGCGATCAGCACCCTGATCGTAAAGTTGTAGTGTATGCAAACACCTCTACAGCCGTTAAAGCCCGTGCAGATTGGATTGTAACCTCATCGTGCGCGCTTGAAATTGTAGAGCACCTAGATGAGCAAGGTGAAAAAATTATTTGGGGCCCAGATAAACACCTTGGTAGCTACATTCAAAAAAATACTGGCGCCGATATGATCATGTGGAACGGCGCATGTATCGTACACGATGAATTTAAAACAAAAGCGCTTAAAGATATGAAAGCCCTGCACCCAGACGCGGGTGTATTGGTGCATCCAGAGTCACCTGCAGAAATAGTGGCACTAGCAGATGCGGTTGGCTCAACCAGTCAACTAATAAAAGCTGCGCAAACAATGGATAACGATAAGTTTATTGTAGCGACAGACCGCGGTATTTTTTACAAAATGCAGCAGCTATGCCCAGAAAAAGAGTTTTTTGCAGCCCCAACAGCGGGTGAAGGCGCGTCATGTAAAAGTTGTGCACATTGCCCGTGGATGGCAATGAATGGCTTAAAAGCGATTGAAGAAGCTCTGATAGACCCCCGTGGTAAAGAAGTGTTTGTAGATATGGACTTACGCGAAGGCGCGCTCAAGTCACTTAATCGCATGTTAGACTTTACAGCTAGCATGGCTAAGTAATTAGCCTAATGCATAAAAACGGTTAAACCTTAAGGTTTAGCCGTTTTTTTATGCCTAAAGTAAATTGCTGATTGATTATTAGACACTTAACAGCACAAATTTAAAAAGACCTTGCACCTGTGTAACCTATTTCATACTATAACGCGCTGTTGCTAAGCAACACCGTGGAGGAATGGCTGAGTGGCTGAAGGCGCACGCCTGGAAAGTGTGTTTAGGTTAATCCCTAACGAGGGTTCGAATCCCTCTTCCTCCACCATCATTCAATATTAGGACGCTTTTTAGCGTCCTTTTTTGTGCCTGCAACTACGTTAAATCTTGTAGGTTGCAGCTCTATCCTTTCTTAGCTCGTTTTACCAAAGCTGATAGTTTTAATTCGCTTCTATACCAATCGTGTTAGGTTTCTAAACATTTATAGCGATAGATAAATAGAGTGACAACAAGGCATAAATTTCGACATGTAGTTGCTCCACATAAGAAGTTTATAACGCCGTTAACGCTTTATTTAGTACGCTAAAAAGGCTAAATATTTAAGTCGATTGGTATTAGTACCCTACAAAAATGCACTGCTTAGGTATACTTAAATGTAGTTCTGCTAGTGCTAAAAATAAGCACAAGTGAATGGAGACGTAGATTGGTCATATACACAATGCATATCAAGGAGCTTAATTAGTATGAATTATAAACACCTTTATACGTTTTAAAGTAGATATATACAAATAAGGAAATAAAATGGCTTTAACTCAAATGCAGATTATTCAATCACTAGGTGAAGCTATGAGCTGGTTAGAAAGGGAGTTAAGCTGGGGTATTCCCCCAACTGAGCTAAGACACTTGACCGGTCGAATAGGCGAGCTTTACGCTGCACTAATCACGAATGGTCGTATGGCAACAGAGGTTAACCAGGCAGGGTACGATGTTGTATCAAGTAGTGGTGAGCGGATATCGGTAAAAACAACAGCTAAAATGGGGTCAAGCGGCCATATAAGCTTTAACACAAATACGTTAGCGTTGGTTGACCGTATCATGATCCTGAAAATAAATACTGAAGAAATGCAGGTTGAGACTTTATTAGATGCCCCGGTTGAAAAAGCAAAACCACTCATGAATATTGGGCCAACAGGTAAGAGCGCTATTGCGATGAGTAAGTTAATTAACCCTCTTGTTAAGCCACGTATTTTACTAAATGTAAAAGAAGCTACATGGAATAACTACAAATTGGTAGAGCTAGAAAACGGCACCATAGAAGTATTTTTAAATAATGAGCTTGTAACACCTAGTAAGCCTTACTTACGTGATATTGCTAAAGAGTTGGGTGTTTCAATTTTAAATGGCAACGGAAGTCCATTTAATACACGGCAGTTGGGATCTGTATTGATTAAAGAGTTATTAAATTAAAGCTAAGTTATTATACCTCTAATCCACTGAGCTTAAACAAGTTTCATTAACTATGTAATTTATGTATTATGTAGATTCCTCATACAAAAGGATCGTTGATGAAGAATGTACTACTAATAGTTACCGGTGCAAGCCCACAAGTATTAACCAAAACTCTTTTTGCGCTTTATCAGCAGGGTAAGCCTATGCCTGAAGAGGTTTTTGTTATTACTACAAAAAGCACCAAGGCTATGCTTACTTATGGATTATTTGAGCAAGGTCATTTAGCTAAACTAATAGCAGACTATCATTTTGCTGTTATTAAATTCCTACACATACTGCTACTCAACTCTCCAAACCGAGAAGCCTTTTCTGGCGAACTACAACGCTATTTCAAAAAATAATAACAAGGATGTTAAATGACCCAAGGTAAATTAAATAAAAACATAGCTGACACTCAGTTTTTAAAGCAGGCCGCTTATTTAGCACGTAAAGGATATATAAAATGCAGGCACAAGTAAAACGCATGAACGAAGTGGGTGATACGGTATTTTTAACACCTACGCCATTACTCAGCTACGAAAAATTGGTGTTAAAAAGCTTAGGCTCAAATACCTATCGTGGCTTTCATCGTAAAAGTAATAATTGCTTAGGCGCATCACATACCTTTAGAGATGTATTAACTAAAAAGAAGGATTATTTAATACACGCACTCAATAATCTTACTTCTGAAATAGAGTTAAACGCGCTTGCAAACGAGTTATGTAGTGAGCTAAAAATTGAACTGAGTAAAAATATTAAACCTTTGCAATTGCAGTCGTTTAATAAAGTACGAAAGCCCGTAGATATTGTATTTGAGCACTTTGTAGCAATGGGGGAAGACTTTGCACCAGCAAGAAAAACCGCCACAGCATGGCTGTTTTTACCCCTTGATAGCCAAATTTTTCAGTCTGAATTTATATTTACCACTGAAGAAGCGAAGGCTCTAGGCATTAAGCGTCGCTTTACTTACAAAGACATTGAAACAGCGCAGCACTACGCAGATATACAAAACTTTTTAAAAGATAAAGCGGCAAATATAGGTTTAAACCACCGTATTTATTTTGATTTGGTTTGGAATAACCGCTATGAAAGCAACGGCACCAACTTATTTTTAACCAACCCACGCAGAAATAGGTAAACCTTTAGTTACTTAAAATAGTGACTACAAAATATTAAAATTTTAATTATAAAGTAAGAAATACCCGCATTCTAAGGGATTAGGAGAAAGTAATGTTTGAATATTTGCCATTTCAGGCTGATTTATTATGGCCAGATGCTTTGTTGGGGCGCTGGTTTATTATTGCCATGCTATTACTTTTTGGATTCGCGATTTCTCGCGTTTTCCAATTAAGTAGTAATAGTAAAAAAACAATAAAAGGCGTGGAGGAAATTGTAGCAGGTCAAACTACAAGTTCACTTTACGATAATATTGCTACTATCAAGCATAAAGCAAAGGATTCAAACAACGAGGTAGTTAAAAACCTTTGGCGTGAGTTTGATGAAAGTTTAGTACTCGACCACCGTGAAAAAGGAGTTTATAACACTTTAGATGCTGAGCACTTTTTTAATCCAAGAACACTGGCCTCTGGTATCACTTCAAATAGATTACTCGCTGCAGCTCCCTCTTTTTTAACCGCAATTGGTGTATTAGGTACTTTTTTAGGTTTAACAATGGGCTTAAAAGGGTTGCACATGGAGACGAAGGAAATAGAAGCATTAAAAGATGGTATTACGAGCATGATTAACGGCTCGGCAATGGCATTTGTGACCTCTGTTTGGGGGGTAGGGCTTAGTTTATTGCTTAATGTGTTTGAGAAAAACACAGAGCGAAGAATAGTTAAAAAAGTAGTAAAAATTCAGCAAACTATCGATTTTTTATTTCCTCGTTTGCCTGCTGAAAAGTCACTTGTTGATATTTCTAAAAACACCAGTGATAGCAGTGAAGCACTGCAAGAATTGCATGAGCGAATTGGCGATCGCCTACAAGAAACCATTACAGGCATGAATAAAGACATGCAAGAGGCCTTTACCAATGCACTTAACAATGTAATGGCACCGGCTATGCAATCTTTAGTCAGTAATGCCAGCCAACAAACCAGCGGCGTGCTTGAGCATTTAATTAGTAACTTTACTGAGAGCATGCAAGCGGCAGGCAGAGGCCAAGGCGAGCTTATACAAAAGTCGACTGAGCAAATGCACGAGGCAGTAAGTAGCTTGAGCGGGCAAATGAGCGCAGTGCTTGAACAAAGCAGTAAACAAGCTGAGTTACTGGCTGAGCAACAAGCAGGTGTGTCATCGCAATTTAACCAGCAACTAGAAGCAATGCTGAACAAAAGCGAAGAACGCCAACAGCTTATGGAGCAAAAACTGTTTGCAGCGATTGAGTCGCAGCAGGAATCGCAAGCGACGCGTGAAGCAAACCATGTAGATAATTTACAGTCGGTATTAGGTGGCTGGTTAACTGAGCAATCGCAAACGCTTAATAAGCTTTCTGACTCTATGGCTGAAGTACAAAGCGCGATGGGCGAATCGAACCGTGGTTTTGTTAATGAGCTTTCGAGCCAAAACGAAAAAACAACAGCGCAGCAACAGGCGCTTACCTCAGAGTTAGAGAAAAGCTTACAAAGCTTTATGCAAAGCACTGAACAGCGCCAAAAGTCGCTTGAAGAAACGTTTGGTTCATTAATTAACAGCCAACAGCTTGAAGCCTCTAAGCGTGACTCAGAATATCGTGAGCAATTACAAACGCAGTTAGGTAAGTGGCTAGCACAACAAGACCAAATGCTTACCTCGATGACGGATGCAGTAAAACGTACGCAAACGCATATGGATTCGGTTATTGCACAACATAAAGACGTTATTGGAGAGCTCAAAACGGTTGCGGAGTCATCTGCTACAAGTAGCCAAAACCTGAGCAATAGCGCCAACCAAATTGGGGTGTTATCGGGTAATCTATTAAAGGCAACAGAGCTGTTTGATTCGCGCTTAGCTGATATGACCGACACTATTAAAGGTATTTCTGCGCAAAATGATGGATTAGCAAATCACGTAATTGAACAAGCTAAAGTGCTAAGAGGGCTGGAAACCTCGCTTGTTGCTACAACAGAGCAATTTGGTAACACAGCTAAATTAGCTCAAAGTGGCTTTAGCGAAATGAAAACACACCAGAGTGACTTTATACGTGGTGTTGAGGCGTCGTTTGAGGGGTTGAGTAATACCTTAGCTAAGCAAGTATCGGATATTGAAAAGCAAACGAATGAGTGGCTACGTAGTTATTCATCAGAGGTAAATACCCAAGTTAAAGAACGTATGGAAACCTGGAATACCACAACACTTGAGTTTGGTGACCAAATGCGCCGAACTGTGAGTTCTATTTCTGATTTAGTGGATGAATTGGAGCGTAGCTAATGCGGGTATTTAGAAGCAACCAAGTAAATGTTGATGAAGAAAACCCGTATTGGATGTCGTTTTCGGATATTTTGTCGGGTTTGCTTATTTTATTTGTTTTAGCGTCTGTGGTGTTAATGGTTGAGCTTATGGAAGCCAAGCAAGAGCTTGAAAATAAGCAACAAGCATTTACTCAAGAGCTAGAAATGCTGCACAAAGCCGAAGAAGTACGTAAAACAATTTTAGATGAGGCGGCTGATTTACTGCGAAAACGAGGCATACAAGTCACGGTTAGTGAAAATAAAACTGTATTAAGTATTCCTAACGATATTTTAGGGTTTGATAGCGCAGCGTTTAATATAAGCCCAGAGTTTGAAGGCACTGCACTTGAAATTGGTGAGGTACTTGCTGAGGTTATAAATAAAGAAAACCGTGAGCAATTCCTCGATACTATTTTTATTGAAGGGCACACCGACAGTAAAAACTTTTATGGCATGATGGGTAAGGGTAATTGGGGCTTATCGACCTTTAGGGCGATTTCGTTATGGGAGCTTTGGGTTAAATTACTGCCAAGCCAACATGATTTAGCTAGTATTACTAACAAAGAAGGCAACCCACTTTTTTCGGTGAGTGGCTATGCGGCAACAAGGCGCATGGTTGTTGAAGAGCTAACAGAGAGTGATTTTAGGTCAAACAGACGCATTGATATACGCTTTACAATTCGTAGACCCACCAGTGCTGAATACGAAACAGTAAGAAGCCGTTTGGAGATGCCCTAATTATGTTGCTTCTACCTCCTATTCCTCAGCTTTCAGAATTCAGCTGGGAGCGATTTTCTCAGCAGTGGAATAGCCTGACTTTACAAACAAAAAAAATTGCCGACGGTGCAGGGCAAGGCGAAGAGTTTAAAGCCCTTGAGCAACAGGTTAATCGCTACGTTATGTACGATCAAAAAGAAAAGCTTAAACAAATTTTAATTAAGCGAAAAGGCGTGCGTGTTTTAACTCAGTTATGGATAGATAAAGAAGACGTAAGAAAAGCCTCATTAAACGAAGAAACAATAGATTACATTCAAGCTAAACATCCCAAACTGGGTATGTCGTCGTTAATGAATTTAATTTCACTGGTTTATCGATATTTTGATGCACTGGTTGATGGCAATATTTTTAACCGATTAACGCAGTGGCTTAACCAGCAAATAGAGCAACGTTTAAAACATCGCAAAAACTCAAGTGACACAATATTATCGGTCCTTAACCAAGCTAAATGGCTGCTAGATTTAACCGCTCCTAAGGCTTTGGTTAACCTTGCCAAACAAAATCATTTAGACTTAAACGAACAATTAAAAAAACTACGCTTAAACGAGCTGCCGCAAGGGCGATTTTTAGATATTTGCCACGCGCAATATTACTTAGATACGCTAAGAGAAATCCCCGTTGGTGAGCAACATGATGTACTGCATGAGCTATTAAAGCATGACGTTGCCACTATGCCTTTTGAAGAAGGTAAACGAATAGGGCACATAGCGCTTGAAATTATTATTGATCGCTCTGCTGGCGCACCAAGTGAAATATGGCAAAACTTTGTACTGAACTTAGCGGGCGACCCGCGTATTGCTAATACAGCTACAAATTACCGCCAGTGGTGGAAGCCCATTGGTGAGAATAGAGTAAAAGCAGTAACAAGCTGGCTTGCCAAAGAAGACTTGCGGTTATTTTTAGGCGCTATTGAAGAGTACGCAAATTACACCGGCGATGAAGCGTTAAATAGAATGTTCCCTGCACGTAAGCGCTTTTTAGAAGGGCTTTATGAACATGGGTCTGTTCGTAATGCACGGCTAATGCTTGGAAACCAAGCAGAGCATACAGTTAAGCGAGTGCTAGGAAAGAGTTTAACAACCAGTTATATAAACCTTAGAGGAATGACTCAAACCTCCATTATTTATTTAGATTGCGGTGATTTTCATATCATTGAAGGATCGCATAACTTTAAGCTATGGATTTATATGGGTTTACCTAGTGAGAAGCTTAACGATTACTCTTTGAGTGAGTTAAACCATTTTGCTTTAACAAATAGCTTTCCACAAGAATATAAAAAGAACTATCCAAAAGGTGAGTTAATGCCAATTCAGCACTCGCCGACTTCTTGGCAGAAAAATGCTATTGATTTTTTAACTCAAAATGGCATTGAACTCGATTTAGAAAAACTATTTTATAAAGACGAATACAGAAGATATATAAGTCGGTATGGATTACCTGTGGTAAGAAAAGTAGTAGAAGAAAAGAATCTTTTGGAAATCAATTTATTAAACGCTCTAGAAGTGTACCAACCAATTACCGCCAAAGAGCTCGTTAAGGTTTTAAACAGTGAGTTTAATATGAAGGCTGACCGATCAACTGTGAATTCTAAACTTTATTCAATGTTATCTGAAAATAGAGTAACTAGAGACGACAGGCTCTGTTGGGAACTTGCTTAATAAGTAAATTGCGTACTAGGAATATTAAAAGGGGATTTAAAAATACATGTCACTTGTTAGTTTGATAAAAGGGCTTTTGCCTAAAAATAAAAATAGTCATTTAGCAGCTGAACGATACTCCTTAGTGTATGACTCGTATGGCGTTAATTTTGCCACTGATGAAGCCTCATTCCATTGCTTAAATAATGGTGAGGGCGGAGGTAGCCAGCTTATTCAGCATGTTGTACTTAAAATGCTACAAGAGCGAGATATTGCACAGCCTATACCTAATGGCTTTAGATTAGACAGTGAGCAAGCATGTTTATTAGACCCCGAAGATGCAGACGTTTTAGGGTTACCGCCTTTTTTTAACAACGACTTTGACGTTGATATTCAAGGTAGAACAACTAAAAGTAGCTTTACGCTGCAGTTATTTGCAAAGCTAGAAAACCAAAAATACCCAGTAAAAAGAAAAGGCCCCGTACTTTTTTTTAGTGAGCAAATACAATATTTAATGACGCCAGAGCAGCTTAATGCTGTTTTAGCCGTAGAAAAACATTCGTCGCTTACGCCCGATGACCGCACTGAGCTAAATAATGTGTTGGCAGTTGCTAAGTTACAGCAGGCAGTTAAAGATGGGTTAAAACTAGATTTAAAACATTTTGATAAATTTGATTTAGTACAACCAGAACAAATTACAGTAACAGCAAATCAACAGGTTGATGGTAGCCTAGAGCTTAGCCCAAGCTTTGGTGATGGATCATCATCTGAAGACTTACAAAATCGCTTAGCTCAGTTACAGGGCGACGGGCAAGTAATGCGAATAAAAGACCGCATTGTTTTACTTACTGACGATAAAAAACAAGCTGTTAAAGAAGTACTGCAAAATAGAACCATTCCTGCACACAAAGTGGCAGAATTTATTAAAACCCCTTCAGCTTTTTTAGATGCATCTATTTTAAACCTCGATCTTGGATTTTCTCTCAGAGTTGCTGGTATTGGCAAAATGGTACACATTCCTTTTGGTCAAGACAGTGACGGAAGTAATGGCTGGTTTTCGACTAACACAGACAGTGAACCACCAGAGCGATTGGTAAAGTTGCTTGAATGCGAGGAAGACGTTGTATCGTTTGAGCAAAGCTACCAGCAAGCTAAAGGGCAAAATGCTGATAGTGTCTTTGTTGATGATGAGTCAATTGATATACGCGATGAGCAGCGCGTAACTGAAACACTCGCAGAGGTAAGGGAAAATTTGGCAAATCCATCCAATGAAACGGATATATCTGATACTGATGATTTGCCGGTTAAAAAAGAACAAGTTTCTTTATTGCTTAAAGACACCGAAGAACATAATAAAGATATCGTTAATAAAGTTTCGCAGCTTAATAAAAGTATTACCTTTGACAGAACTAATTTAGCAAGAACACCTTTTCCTCACCAAGAGTCCGGCATTAGTTGGATGCTGTCGTTGCTCAAATCAGCGCAGCTAGATAACTATGATGATATGTATCGAGTGCAGGGGGCTTTGTTAGCGGATGATATGGGGCTAGGTAAAACCTATATGACGCTGGTAATGATGGCTGAGTACCAGACGATACAAAGGCAAAATAATAAATCAGAAAAGCCTATATTAATAGTTGCACCGCTTAGCTTATTAGAAAACTGGGAACAAGAGGTTGATGCTACTTTTAATGAGTCGCCATTTAGGGATATTAAGGTATTACAGTCAGCAAGAGATTTAAAAGAGTTTAGAGTTAAAGGTGCTGAAAGAGAGTCTATGCAGCTGGCCACAGTTATCGATGACTCTCATGCAGATCACGAATCTATTCGTTACGCTTTACATGTTGGAGCTGATGCAGCTACAAAGCGCTTGGACATGGATAGACGTGTTGTTATTACTACCTACCAAACACTTCGAGACTATCAGTTTTCACTATGCGTAATTGATTGGGGGGTGGTGGTATTTGATGAAGCTCAGAATATTAAAAACCCGAATACCCAAGCCACTCGGGCAGCTAAAGGCTTAAAAGCTGATTTTAAGTTATTGGCAACAGGCACCCCTGTTGAAAATAGCTTAAGTGAGTTTTGGTGCTTAATGGATACAGCACAACCAGGGTTATTAGGCGATTGGGGCTATTTCAGAGAACGCTGGATCAAGCCAATAAGCAGTGCTAATGAAGAAGAAAAAGCAGAGGTACGTTTAGACGTTGGCAACGACTTACGTAATGCTGCAGGCCAGTTTATGTTACGTCGAACCAAGGAAGACGAACTAACCGGAATGCCGACTAAAACAATAAAAACAGGCATTCATAAAGATTTAGCCGACAATATGGCATTTGCACCTGAACTCGCTCGTAATATGACCGGCGGACAATTACTTGGCTACAACCAAATTGTTGAAGATTATAGAGCTGAAAAAGCGAAAGAGCAGGGCGGCGGCCATGCTTTAACTGTGTTACAGCAATTAAGGGCTGTTAGCTTACATCCAAGGCTTGATGAGGTTTTTAAACAGCCACCGAGTAATGCAAAAGATGCTCAGCGTAATTTACAAGAGTCTGAAAAGTTGCGCATGTTGTTAGATATATTGTCAGATATAAAAAACAAAAAAGAGAAGGTAATAATTTTTGCAACAACCAAAAAACTTCAAGCTGTTCTTAAAATATGCCTAGATAAAATTTATGAGCTAAACATCCATGTTATTAATGGTGATAGTAAAGCGATGGCAACTAAGAAAGATCAGCTCTCTCGTAAAGGGATGATCAGCGACTTTGAAGCAAAAGAAGGCTTTAATATTATCATTATGTCGCCTGTAGCGGCAGGTGTTGGCTTAACAGTTATTGGTGCGAATCACGTAGTCCATTTAGAGCGCCATTGGAACCCAGCAAAAGAGGCACAAGCTACAGACCGAGTTTATCGCATAGGTCAAAAAAAGCCTGTGTTTATTCACTTACCCTGCCTTTTACATCCAGAATATGATTCGTTTGATGTGAACCTAGACAAGCTACTTGCAAAGAAAACAATGCTAAGAGATGCAGTAGTAACCCCTGAAGTGGTGAGTGAGCATGAACTAATGTCGTCAATGGGGTTATGAGGTTAAATCCATGAAACTTCAATTTAGCGCTTCAAACGCACTTAATAAATACCTAAAAGCTGATTTACCTCGCTTACCGCATGAACCCGGTAAACAAGCGGGGGTAAATACCCTTATAAGTGATAGTAATGTTTTTAACTGGCAATTGCAGATTATTGATAACAGCTATAAGTCCCGTGAAAAAACAATCATTGTTTGTGAAGCGAATAGCCGTTTTACGTTTTTTATACCGGTTAGTTTAAAGCTATCGCAAGAAGAGTTAACCCAACGTTTGCAGTACGAATGGCAATTAATAATGGCTGAAACGCTTGAGGTGTATCAGTTAATACCACGCAGCGATATTGCGGTGCTGTTAAGTGAGCTATCTAAAATAGAGTTTATGCCGCACTGGGTTAAAAATACCGATTTAAGTATAAGCGGGCATATTAGCGATGCCGCACTTTGGGTTACTCAAACACTACAAGAAGAGGGGCTTTA
>CERC01028857.1_pt1 | contig 12106 bp, 6 predicted proteins | sample 530921 | NCBI WGS metagenome assembly CERC01 (sample SAMEA2621099, study PRJEB7988) | marine metagenome | isolation source: saline water (ENVO:00002010), including
TTCATCGCATCATCAAGCGCACCATAGCCCTGATCGGTTCGGTCCTGCACCTGCAGCTTGAAACCGCCGACAGTGCCCAGCCCCTGCACCGGCGGCGCGGGGAAGATGGCAACAAAGGCCTCGTCGATGCCTGCGAACTTCTGTTGCAGTTTGCCCGCGATGGCAAGCCCTGACAGATCGTCGCTTTTGCGTTCATCAAAGTCCTTGAGGGTGACAAACACGATGCCGGCACTTGAGCTGTTCACAAAGCCGTTGATCGAAAGCCCCGGGAACGCCACAGCACTTTCCACTCCGGGTTCCTTGAGCGCGATGTCAGACATTTCGCGAATGACATCTTCGGTCCGATCCAGTGTTGCGCCCTGCGGAAGTTGGGCGAAACTGACAAGATATTGCTTGTCCTGCAACGGCACGAAACCTGTCGGCAGGATCTGGAACCCCTGATAGGTCAACGCCAGAAGACCGACATAAAGCGCCATCATGGTGGTCTTCATGCCCAGCAGACGCTTCACACCACCGGCATACAGATCAGTGCTGCGGTTAAAGAAGCGGTTGAACCCGCGGAAGAACCAGCCAAAGACAAAGTCCATGCCGCGTGTCAGCCAGTCTTTAGGCGCGTCGTGACTGCGCAGAAGCACAGCCGACAAAGCCGGGCTTAGCGTCAGCGAGTTGACGGTCGAAATGATCGTGGCAATGGCGATGGTCAGGGCAAATTGCTGATAGAACTGGCCGGTCAGGCCGGAAATAAAGGCAATCGGCACAAATACACCGGTGATGACAAGCGAGGTCGCGATAATCGGCCCGGTGACTTCGCGCATGGCCGCCACGGTTGCATCACGCGGGGAAAGACCACGTTCAATGTTACGTTCGACGTTTTCGACCACGACAATCGCGTCATCAACCACAATCCCGATGGCCAAAATCAAACCAAACAACGACAGCACGTTGATCGAGAAGCCCATCAACAGCATCAGCGCGAAGGTACCAATGATTGATACCGGCACGGCCAGCAACGGAATGATCGACGCACGCCACGTCTGCAAGAAGACGGTGACCACGACAACAACAAGCGCAACTGCTTCGAGCAGGGTCATGATCACCGACTTGATCGAGCCGCGCACAAACACGGTCGGGTCGTAAACGATGGAATAATCCAGATCTTCGGGGAAGCCCTGTTTGAGTTCTTCCATCGTCGCGCGGACGTTGCTTGAAATATCGAGCGCGTTCGAGCCCGGTGATGCAAAGATCGGGATCGCGACCGCAGGCTTGTTATCAAGCAGGGAACGCAGCGCATATTGCTGGGCTTCCATTTCAACACGGGCAACATCGCCCAGACGTGTGACGGTACCATCCGCTTCGCGTTTGACGATGATGTTTTCGAATTCTTCCGGGCTTTCCAAACGACCACTGATATTGATCGGCAGCTGGAACTGTACGCCGCTGTCATAGGGCGCGCCCCCGATAATCCCGGCGGCGACCTGTACGTTCTGGCTTTGGATGGCCGAAACCACTTCGCCCGCCGTCAGGTTGCGTTCGGCAACCTTGTCGGGGTTGAGCCAGACGCGCATCGCGTAATCGCCCGACCCAAACAGTCCGACCTGCCCGACACCGGTGATACGTGCCAGACGGTCACGCACATTCAGTGTCGCGTAGTTGCGCAGATACAGCATGTCATAGCGTTCATTGGGGGAACGCAAATGGACAACCATGGTCAGATCCGGTGAACGCTTGGACACCGTTACGCCAAGCTGGCGTACGATATCAGGCAAGCGCGGTTCGGCCTGCGACACACGGTTCTGGATTTTTTGCTGGGCCAGATCGGGGTCGGTTCCGATTTCAAAGGTCACGGTAAGTGACAGATTGCCATCGGTGGTGGCAAGCGAGTTGATATAAAGCATCCCCTCGACCCCGTTGATTTGTTCTTCAAGCGGGGATGCGACAGTGTCGGATATTTCGGCGGGGTTGGCGCCGGGGAATTTGGCTTCGACAACGATCGACGGCGGGACGACTTCCGGATACTCGGAGATCGGCAAACGCCACATGGCAATCAGGCCTGCCAACAATATCAGGACGGACAGAACACCGGCAAAGATCGGGCGATCCACGAAAAGTCTGGACAAATTTTGCATGACAGTCAGCCTTGCTTACGTGCGGCTCCGCATCCCTCAGGATGCAGAGGCCTGCAGGATTTCAGGGGCGACCGCCATGCCGGGGCGGACTTTCATGATGCCGTTGACAATCACCAGCTCGCCGACCTCAAGACCAGATGAAATGATCCGCTTGCCGTCAAGCTCGGCACCCAGCGTAACCTGGCGATAGGCAACGGTATTGTCGGGGGCTACGACATAAACGAATTTACGATCCTGATCGGTGCTGATCGCTTCGGGCGAGATCATGATGACGTCGTTCTCGCCAAGGGTGCCGACTTCAAGGCTGGCAAAGGTGCCCGGTATCAGGCTGCCATCAAGATTGTCGAAAAGTGCGCGCGTCCGGATGGTGCCGGTGCGGGCATCGATCCGGTTGTCGAAGCTGTGCACATGTCCGGAAATCTGACGCCCGTTCGACAGGGTCATGTTGACCGGAATGTGTTGCGCGGCATCGTCAATCTTGCCGCTATCGCCAAGGCTGGCAAAGAAGGTCTGCTCATCCAGATCAAAGTCGGCATAGATCTTGTCGGTCGAGACGATGGTGGTCAGAACCGGCGCATTGGCACCGGCATTAACCTGATTGCCGACAGTAAGCTCCACACGGCTGACGCGGCCGTCAATCGGCGCCTTGACATAGGCGTGGTCAAGTTCGATCTCTGCCAGCTCAAGCTTTGCCTTTGTGCGGCTGACATCGCTTTGCGCGACCTGATAAGCACTTAAACGCTCGTCATAGACGCGCTTTGATACTGTGCCGTTCGAGACGAGCTTTTCCGCGCGTTCCTTTTCCTTTGCCGCCAATGACAGGTTCTGACGGGCAGCGGCAAGCTCGGCGCGGGCTTCATCGACGGCGGCCTGATAGCTGCGCGGATCAATGACCGCAAGAATGTCCCCCTTTTTGACCTGCTGACCATCTTCAAAGCGGATTTCGACAATTGCGCCGCTGACCTGCGGGCGCAGCTGAACTTCCTCCACCGCGCTCAGGCGGCCGGAAAAGTTGCTCCAGAGGCGGACAGACTGGCTTTTGACACCCGATACGGTTACCGGTGTTGCCGGGGGTGCGGGTTGTTCCGTTTGAGCCGCGACCTCATCAGCGGCGGAACCGGTGATATGCAGGCCATATCCACCGGCGGCAACGGCCAGCGCCATGACAGCTGCCGGCAGCAAAATTTTGCGTTTTGATCGAGACTGCATCATTCCATCTTCCAAATAGGTTACGCCGCGCACTCGCGGCCCGTTTGAAAGAAGGATGGATACCGATCGGTATGTTTGCAAGTAAATTTAGAGAAAAATTTTCTTTTCCTTCTCTAAATTCGGAAGTTCAGCAGGGTATCAGGCAGCATCCTCACCCTTCACATCCCTGTATTTGCACTGCAAATTAAGGATGCGGCAGATGCCGGTACGGATATCAGACCGAACGGTATCAATATCCTTGAAAACCTGGCCATATGTCAGCAGGCCGTGAACAAACTGGAAAATCAGGCGCGCCAGAGTCGCGACATCGCCGTCTTCGGCGAGCATGCCTTCGCCTTTCAGACCGCGCACCATGGAGGCCAGGTATTTGATATGCTCTTCGGCCAGCTCACGCGAACAGTTCTGGATGGCGACATCTTCCGGCCCGACCTGACCACCGGCGGTAAAGATCGGGCATACGCAGACTTCGCTTTCGCCAGGAACCGTATTGAATTCCTGTTTGTTGCACATCAGCTCGATATAGCCGTTCAACTGCTCAAGCGGCGAAACATCGGGTGAAAAGATGGCGCGAAGCTCACCCTTGCCTTTTTCCCAATGATGACGTGCGGCTGCGACAAACAGCTCCGCCTTGCTGTCAAAGTGATGATAGAACGCGCCCTTTGTCACACCGGCATGCTTGCACACATCACTGACACCCACATCGTGATAGCTCCGCGTTGCCAGCAGCTCCATGGCTGTTTCAAGCAGCTTGATCCGGGTTTCTTCTGCGTTCCTCATAACCTTTACCTGTCCTTTTTGTATAAGCCAGATATACATACCGGTTGGTATTTTTCAAGAAATACCCCGCTAATATTGTAAATAGGTCATATGAACGTGGCAGCTAAATGACAGGATTTCATTTTGTTTCTGTGGCTTAGCACAAGGCATGCAGAACCGTCATTTCAGCCGATGAACCGGTATGTTACGACCCAGTTTCGCTCTGATTGGAGAGCACACCCATGCCAATGCCACATGCGGATTCCACATTTAGAGACGCACTGGTAGAGACGCACTGGGCAATTTTGGACCAATCATTCCACAAATGTATATACGCACTAGCCCAAGGTGTGGGAAGTTTGTGCCCTTTAAACGCCTGATATGGCGTGATTTTCCATCCGCGCGATTTGCCGTGACGGCGGCTTGGTGCGGATATCCAAGGCTTTTCAATCCACACAGCAAAATGGCCCTCAAGTTGCTTGGATGATCCCCCGCGGGGATTCGAGCATCAGGAGAAACATAATGATCAATATTAATGGGCAATACTCGCTGGTCGGGGCGCAGTTGCTGACGCCGCCACGCCCGATAGACAACCAGACCGGTGAATATAGCGATGACTATTCCGTCGAAGAATGGAAAGCACTCTGGAAAGAACGCCAGGCAGAATTCAGCCAGACCCAAAAAACGGCCGAGAACAACCTTAAAAACTGGCTGGATGAACATGCCGATACCGAGGTAACGCGCGCGTTTTACCTTGATGGGCAGCTGACCGCCGTTTTTGGCAGTGATAACGCCAAGATCTCGAACGGCATGAACTACGCGTTTGAATACAGTACAGCCAAGAATGATGGCGAGAAACTGGGTCTGACGGGTGATGAGCTTGATGAATTCGTCGAGACCCGCGTGGAAAATGAGCTTCGCCGGAAGTATGGCGACCGCCTGACCGTCACCCAAGGCGACGCCGACACCATGGGCACAATGGCGGATTATCGCGAGGAGCTGTTTGGCGGCAGTCGCTGGCCAGCAGCCGAAAACATGCCCCAACAGCCCGAGATTGACTGGAACGCGCCCTCGCCCGTCGAAGCGGGGACATGGCAGGGACCGATCCGCAACATCGACAACGACATGTATGTCGAAATGGTCCGCACCGCGTTTGAAGCCGACCAACAACAATGAAAGAAGGGCGCCAACAATTGGCGCCCTTCGCTTCTTTGGTCACTATTGGGCAATTGCCCGGGCAACGCCCTGATCACGCCCCGGTCAGGGCCCGGATCTGGCGGTTTGCGACTGTGATCATGGCAAGATCGATCTGACCGGCCGAGCGCAGCTCATTGATCAGATCATCGCACCGCGCACAGCCGCGCTGGCGATCCTGAACCCAGATATCAAGCAGATCAGATCCTGATGTGCCTTTCTTACCTGCTGCGAGAACCGAACGGGTCAGTTCGCGCTGATGGCCAAACAGGTCATCAATCACAGCTGCGCGGGCCAGTTTCTGCCAATAGGTATCGGCTTCGATGGACTCGGCAGCGGAACGCATCAGACCCAGCTGGAAGCGTGCACCGACCGCGAAGTAGGTCGCAGACACTTCGATCACGTCGCGTCCGGTTGCCTCTGCGATGCGGACCACATCACAGATGGCAACCATTTGCGCAGCTGATGCCACCCGCCACGCGATGTCTTCGGGGACACCCTGTGCGACGAGTGATTTAGACTTGTCTGCCAGCGCCTTGCGGGCAGCGGCGTCCTCGGGCACGATTTCCTCGAAGCATGCGATGACCTTGGAAACCGCCGGGCGGAACATTTCGATCTTGGCACCGACATTAAGTTCCTCGCAATTGCGCAGGAACCAAAGGGTCACATCGTTTACCATGCGATTGATTTCGCGGAACATGCTGGTCTGCAGCTTGGCCAGCACGACGTTATCAAGCGCCTCGATGCCGTCCCACAAGTCGCGAAGCCCGAAGACCGCACGCGTGATCAGATAACCACGCGACACATCAACTGCCGACATGCCGGTGGCTTCCATCATGTCATGGACAAAGGTGCCACCAACCCGGTTGACCAGGCTGTTGGTCGCCACGGTTGCGATAATTTCACGTCTCAAACGATGGTTCGAAATCGCATCGGCGTATTTTTTGCGCAATGCCGTCGGGAAATAACGCACCAGTTCCTCGACCAGAACCGGATCATCGGGCAAATCGGACTCAAGAATTTCGTCATAGAGCCACAATTTCGCATAGGGCATGAGAACCGAGACTTCCGGACGCGTCAGGCCCTCATGCGCATTGGCACGACGGGTAAGTTCCTCGTCATCGGGAAGATATTCGATTTCGCGGTTCAGTCGCCCTTCACGTTCCAGCATGCGGATCAAGCGGACCTGTGCATCAAGGATATCGGCACTTTCCGCATCGGCATTCGAGATCGCCTGGCTTTGCAGATAGTTATCGCGCAGCACCAGATCGCCGACCTCATCAGTCATATCGACCAGCAACTTGTTACGCTGCTTCTCGGTCATATCGCCCGCCGCGACCACTTCGCCCACAAGGATCTTGATATTGACCTCGTGGTCCGAGCAGTTCACGCCCGCCGCGTTATCAATTGCATCGGTATTGAGGCGACCACCAACATGCGCATATTCAATACGGCCCCGCTGGGTCGCGCCAAGGTTGGCCCCCTCGCCGACGACCTTTGCGCGGACTTCGCGACCATTGATGCGGATGGCATCGTTGGCCCGGTCACCGGCATCGGCGTTGGTTTCAACACTGGACTTGATATAGGTCCCGATACCGCCAAACCACAGAAGTTCGACGTCGGACTTCAGGATGGCCTTCATCATCTCAGCCGGGGTGATCTTGCCACTGCCAAGCCCCAGCACCTTGCGGACTTCGGGTGACGGATCAAGGGTCTTGGCCTTGCGATCAAAGATATCCCCGCCCTTTGACAGGGTTTTCTTGTCATAGTCGGCCCAGCTGGAACGCGGCATCTCAAACAGGCGTTTGCGCTCGGCAAAGCTTTTGACCGGGTCCGGGTCCGGATCGACAAAGATGTGCATGTGGTTAAAGGCAGCCACAAGCTTGATCTGTTCGGACAGCAACATACCGTTGCCAAACACATCGCCCGACATATCGCCAACACCCGCTACGGTAAACGGCGTGGTCTGGATGTTCTTGCCCATTTCGCGGAAGTGGCGCTTGACCGACTCCCACGCACCACGGGCGGTAATGCCCATTTTCTTGTGGTCATAGCCCTGCGAGCCACCCGAGGCAAAGGCATCATCAAGCCAGAAGCCATAATCACGCGCGACACCATTGGCGATGTCCGAAAATGTCGCCGTGCCCTTGTCGGCCGCGACAACCAGATAGGGATCATCATCATCCAGACGGCGGACACGTTTGGGTGCCACGATTTCACCGGCAACGATATTATCGGTGATATCAAGCATCCCGCTCATCAGGGTTTTATAGCAGGCGATGCCTTCTTCAAGGAACGCTTCACGCGTGCCATCGACCGGCGGGCGTTTGACAACAAAGCCGCCCTTGGAGCCGACCGGCACGATCACCGCATTCTTGACCATCTGGGCTTTGACCAGACCGAGGATTTCGGTGCGGAAATCTTCCTGACGGTCTGACCAGCGAATGCCGCCACGCGCGACCGGACCGCCGCGCAGGTGAACGGCTTCGACCCTGGGGGAATAGACAAAGATTTCACGCCACGGCCGGGGCAGCGGCAAATCTTCGATCATGCCGGAGTTAAATTTGACCGACAGATAGGATTTCGGATGTCCATCCGCGTCATACTGGAAGAAGTTGGTGCGGAGCGTTGCTTGCACGAGGTTAAGGAAGGCCCGCAAGATGCGATCTTCGTCCGGGTTCATCACGTCTTCAAGACGGCTGATGATATCGGCTTCAATTGCCTCGACCTCGGAGGTCTGATCTGCATCGCGATCCGGATCAAAGCGCGCCACAAACAGCGATACAAGGGCTGATGCCAGTGCCGGGTTATTGGCAAGGGTCTTGGCCATATAGGCCTGCGAGAAGGCAGACCCCGTCTGGCGGGTGTAGCGCGCATAGGCACGCAGGATCACCACTTCGCGCCAATGCAGGTTGCCCAGAAGGACAAGACGGTTGAAGGCATCATTTTCAACCTCGCCATGCCAGATACGGACAAACAGCTCCTGGAACTTGTTGCGCACGTCATGGAGGCTGAATTCGCCGTCGACCTCTACCCCGAAATCATGAATACGGACATCGGTATCAACATCACGCGGACTGACCGTGAACGGGTTCTCTGTGATGACCTTAAGGCCCATGTTTTCAAGCATGGGCAGGACATCCGAGAGCGGCACAGGTGCGCCGGGATTATAGATCTTGAAGCGCAGCTCGTTCTCGGCGGCTTCGATCGGGCGATACAGGTTCACCCGCAAGTCACTGGCATTAATGACTTCTTCGATGCGTTCGATATCAAGTTCGGCACTTTCGACCGTGAAACGTTCACGATAATCGGTCGAGAAGCTTTCACCATAGCGACGATGTAGCGCCAAACCGCGTTCCTCGCCCAGTTCACGGACAAGAACCTGACGCAGGGTATCGGACCAGTCACGGGCCGCTTCGACCAGTTGGCGTTCAATATTGGGCACGCTGTATTCGGGCAGCTCCCCCGGATTGGTTTTGACCAGCAGATGCAAACGCGCAAGCGGGCTGTCCCCGATCAGGGTGTAGTGGGCGGTGACCTTGCCATCAAAGGCATTTTCAATCACCGCCTGGAACTTCAGACGCAGCTTGGTGGTAAAGCGATCACGCGGACAGAACAGCTGGCAGGAGACAAACCGCTCAAAGGCATCGCGGCGCACGAACAGTGCGATACGCTGGCGCTCCTGAAGGTGCAGGATGCCCATGCACGTATGATACAGATCATCCAGATCAACCTGGAAAAGCTCATCACGCGGATAGGTTTCAAGGATATTGACCAGCGCCTTGCCATCGTGACTTGCTGGCGGGAAGCCAGCACGTTTGATCGTTTCGGCCAGTTTCATCCGCAGAAGCGGGATAAGGCGCGGGCTGAGGTTATAGGCGACCGAGGTAAACAGACCGACAAACAGGTGCTGCCCAACCACCTTGCCCTTGGCGTCGAACTGTTTGACGACAATCGTATCAAGATGCACTGAACGGTGGACGGTCGATTGCTTGTTGGCCTTGGTCACCATCAACAGGTTTGGCTTGGTGACGAAGTCCTGAACTTCTGGCGACAGGTTGCCGATCTGGCGCAGCTCGTCAAAGACGTGGGTTCCCTCACGCGACAGAATGCCGAGCTGATTTTTTACCTCAACATCGACCTGGGACTTTTTGCCACCGCTTTTGAAGCGGTATTCCCGATACCCCAGGAAGGTGAAGTGATCATTATGCAGCCAACCAAGGAAATCCTGTACTTCGCGGCGGTCATCATCGGACGCATCTGCCTTGATCTCGCCGATTTCATCAAGAACATCGGTGACCTTTTTAAGCATCGGCTGCCAGTCACGCACGGCAAGCGCGACGTCTGTCAGGCAGTTTTCAAGCCGATCATGAACCTTTGCGAGCACGTTCTTGTCGGTCTGTTCGTCGATTTCGACATGCATGACCGATTCACGCGGATCGTTGGTTTCCTCAACACCGGCAACACGCTGCAAATCACCATTGTCATCACGCGCAATGCGCATGATCGGGTGAATGACAAGATGCACCGTCAGATCAAGTTCATGCAGGGCGGCTGTCACCGAGTCCACCAGAAACGGCATGTCGGTATTGTTGATTTCGATCACGGTGTGATCAGACGTCCAGCCATGTTCTTCAAGATCGGGGTTATAGACCCTTATCTTGGCGGTATCTGCCGCAGGGCGCTTTTGCGCAAATTTGTATAGTGTGAGTGCCGCGCCATAAAGCGAGTCGACAGATCGACCCGCCATGTCGTCAGGCGGAACATCCTTATAAAAAAGGCGAACGAATGCTTCTGCATCCTTCGCCATTTCGCCAGACATTCGCTGATGGATTTTCTCGACAACCTTGTCGATGACTTCCCGTTTTGGGTCGCCGTTTCGGGCTTTCATGACCAATTTCCCTTTTTCCCGGCTCTGTTTGCCAGAACCGAAACACCGATCTTTGCGACCGGTGCAACACACCACTGATTTTGCTTTATTTGGGACGTAGAGCGGGATTTTCCATCATGAAGGCACCTGAAAACCCCGCGCGCCCGTAAGCCTACACATAACGGATCATCTGCCTAAAAACTATGCTTCTGCACAAAAAAAATTCATTTAACCAACAGACTAGCATGTAACCGCAAAATCATCGACAAGGCGTGATTGTCACAGAATTTTGCACTTTTTTGCAGCGCAAAACCCGGTACACTTTGAAAGACGACCCATTTTACCGGTTACTTCGCAGTCGCACATGATCCGAAAAGGAACAGCAACATGCTTGAAGGCAAAAAAGGGCTGATCGTCGGAATTGCCAATGAAATGTCCATCGCCTGGGGATGTGCCCGCGTTTTCAAACGCGAAGGCGCAGAGCTTGCCGTGACCTACCTTAACGACAAGGCCAGACGATTTGTCGAACCATTGGCCCGGGAAATTGATGCGCCAATCTTTGCCCCGCTTGACGTCCGCGAACAGGCACAGGAAGACGCGCTGTTTGCCGAAATAGAACAGAAATGGGGAAAGCTTGATTTTATCCTGCATTCCATCGCCTTTGCCCCGGCAGATGACCTTCATGGACGTGTCGTCGATTGTTCGCGCGACGGGTTTATGGCGGCGATGGATATTTCATGCCATTCCTTTGCACGACTTGCCAAACGGTCAGAACCGCTCATGCGTGATGGCGGCGCGCTTCTGACCGTGACGTATATGGGGTCAGAACGGGTCATTGATCATTACGGCGTCATGGGCCCGGTCAAGGCAGCACTGGAAAGCATGACCCGTTATATGGCTGCCGAACTTGGCCCCAAGGGTATTCGTTGCCATGCGATTTCACCCGGCCCGCTTTTGACCCGTGCGGCCTCCGGAATTGCCGAATTTCAGCACCTGATGGACAAAGCCACAGATCGTGCGCCGTCGCATCGTCTGGTCACCATTGATGAAATCGGCGAACTGGCAGCGTTTCTTGCCAGTGATCGGGCCAAATCATTGACCGGCGATGTTGTCCATATTGATGGTGGCTACAACATCATGGGCTAGGCGGCACGTTAGCGCCGCTTGATCGCGTCATCAGCCTTGGGAGCAACGCGCTTGATCTGACGGGCAAGTGCCAGCTTGATCTCGGCATCCGGGTCTGGTTCCGCAGCAACAAACAGATCGGGTGCATCCCCGCCATTGATCGCAATCATGCGTGCATCGGTTTCGGACTGGGCTTCAACCCGCCCATCGACCAGATGGTGCAAATCAAAGCCGGCATCCTTTAAAGCCGGGGCAATCAGAAGGGTGCGATGACAGTCCAGCGGGTCCTTCTCGGCACACATCAGGCAGATTCGGTATTTCCCTGCCCCGGCCACAAGCCGTTCAATGCCCGATTTGAAGTCAGACCGCTCTGCCATCAGGCCATAATCAAGCTGCCCGTCGGGATAAAGTTCAGGCATTTGCGGCTTTCCGCCCATCACATCGCCCATAAAGACATAAGCAATGCCATTTTCCCGCAGGAACGGTCCGAAGCTATCGGAGTCAAAGGCCGTCCAGTAGCTTGATCTCTTGAAGGTCCGGATATCGGCAACAGCGGTAATACCGTGCGCTCTAAACAGGGCAAGCAAACTTTCCCTGTCGTGGCCAGCATAGCCAACAGTGTAGATGATGCGCCCGGACAATGGGGATTTATCGGCGGTCAGATCAGACATACCCAGAACACACGACAAAACGCATTTTCTTGCAAGCAAGAACGGTCAGGAGTCTTGATCCAAAAACAAAAAGACCGCCCCGAAGGACGGCCTTTTGAAACTTTCATCATGGAGCGGGCGAAGAGATTCGAACTCTCGACCCTAACCTTGGCAAG
>CERC01066573.1_pt1 | contig 12093 bp, 12 predicted proteins | sample 530921 | NCBI WGS metagenome assembly CERC01 (sample SAMEA2621099, study PRJEB7988) | marine metagenome | isolation source: saline water (ENVO:00002010), including
CAGTTGATGAGGCTATTACAAGCTATTTGCAAGGTCTGTCATTTAACGGTCGCTTTTGGACAGACAAACTAGTAGATGCAATTCAAGCAGCTGAAGGAGTAACCAGTGTAGATGTGAATGACATTCAAGCCAAATATGGGCTTTTGAGTTACACGCTGGTTGATGTGTATTACGATTCATTTGCTGGTCACATGGCTATTGATTCGGGCAGTTCAACAATTAATTATTTATCCGTTTAAGCATGTTTAACTGGAATTTAAATACCATTCTAACAAGGTACTTGTACCGAGATTGGAGAAAGCCAAAGTTCATAGCTTATCTTCAGTCGATAGGTTCACCATTGAGCAACTTATTTCAAAGGTTTAGCGCCTTCAGAAACTTATGGAATCACAAGCTCAAGTTCACTGATCAAATCATTTACTTGGAGCACTATTTGAATGGAGAATACTCATTGCTCTATGATATAGCAACGCGATATAATGACATAGCAGTTGGTTCAATCATTTGGATTGAAAACGCTGAGTTCATTCAGGCGAATACAGTATATAATTTAGATGAAAATAAGGTTGGAATAACAGTTTACAATACCTCAGAAAATACTGTTGGAAATGTCACCTACAATACTTCTGATTATGCTGTATCAGAGCACTTCATTGTGTGGGTACCTCAATACATTACATTTTCAGAAAATCACATGAGAGCTAAAATTGCTTTCTATCTGAAAGCAGGAAAACAATATTCAATTCAAACTTACTAGAGATGAAACAAATTAAGAATGATCAATTTGGTGGATGGGACTTTAAGTGGGATGACTTACGATGGATGCAAACAGCGTATATTGAAGCTTTAGCAGGGTTAGGCTCATCAGTAGGTAATTGCATTTTGTCAGGGTGTGAACTCCAAAACAACAACGCTAATAATACTGATGGATTTATCTTTTATGATGGCGAGATATATCAAGTTTCAGGCGCTTCAATAGCAACTGAAGGCACGCCAAATACTCCAACTGTCTATTTCAAGGTTGTAGAAGATTATGATGTTTCAGGAAACAGAACCACAAATTTAGCAACAGTAATTGATACATACTTGGTTCGAAAAGCTAAAATTGTTGTTGCTGAAACTGGTCAATCGGGGTCAAACTATATTACATATGTAAGCCTCAAAACATATAACTCACTTCTAGCTACTCAGCTTCAACCTGAAGTTTTAAATCTACAAAACAAAATTCATGGTTTTACTGGTCAAAACGCCTCATTGGTTCAAAATAATTGGGATTTAAGCGAGCTATATGTCACTAGAAGCTATGAAGGATTTGTAACCATTAGCGGAGTGGTTGATGGTACAAATGCTAGCGGAACTTTGGTGGCAAAGTTACCAGCTCATTATAGACCAATAACGAATATTATTGATACAATACGTGTTAATCAAGCTACATCTGGAGTTGAGCAAATAACCATTAATACCAATGGAGATATCACCATTCCGATCTTGGGTATATACTATGTTACTTTGACTTACTATGCTGGTTAGATGAAATAGAAACCCTTAAAAATCATATAAAAGTGTTGCGCTACAAAGATAGTTGAAAGTGCTAGTTTTATACAATGGCTATGAAGCCACATTTATTCAGCTAGTCAAAGAAATTTATGTATAATTATAAAATGTGTACAATTCGTTTTTAATTCATGTACAATTCGTTTTCGCGACTATAGAAAGCTCGACTCAATTTCTCCATCGTTATTTAAGAAGTTGATCTTGGCCGTTCCCGCTGAATCGACCATAAATTGCAACCGCACATTTCCACTTTTGTCCGATAGGTTAAGCACAGCCGCTTTGTTGGTATCTCTCCCTAAAAACACCCGTTTGGCATAAGCCGGTTGCCCTTCAACAGGTTCTAACAAATGTTGTAGAGCACTATCTCTTTTAGATCCTTCTTCAAAGTCTTTGTAAACATTGTGAAGTTGCTGATTCCATACAGGAAATGGAGGTGTATCTTGCCAATCGGTTACGTGCAGCCCAACTTGTCTTCCTTCCCGATCATCGGAATACTGAAAATAGAGCACCTGGTTTTGGTTGTATTGATCAAATGACAAATGCCCAAAAGCATCTTGCTCTCCGGTTATTGAGTCGGTTACGCCACTGAAAGTTAATCCACCACATTCTGTACCTTCTTCATTGAAAAAAATAAGTCCGCAACGGTTGCCACCGATTAACCCAAATTCTTTTCCGTAAGTCAAGGGTGCCGGTGATTTTTCTTTGTTTGAAATGGTCAACCGCAATGTACCATCTTCTTCAATGATGTTGATGCGTTTAACGTTAATTACATCAAAATCAGTGGTTATTGTAGGTGTCTTGGTGTTGAAGTAAATAATACTAACGGTTAATATAATGGTGATGAGAATGGCGTAAATGGTAAGAAAGAAAATCTGGTTTTTGATGGTGGCAAGTTCTTGTTTGCTGTTCATTGTTGCTGTGTTAGGTTATCAATGCATTTACTGCACACAAATTACAGCGAGGAATATGCTCAGAACCGCGAATTAAGGTTCAGCAAACAACAATAAATGGTGAAAATGCTAGAAATGCGTTTGAAGCAAAAATTAATGTGTCAAAACAAATTCTAACACGTCTGTTCCCTTTGCTACTTTTACATCAGGAGCAATGCCATCGGGATCAACAGGGTTGTTGGGTAAACGTGTTGTGCGGGTTGTAGGAAGTGAAACATACCAATAGCCCGAAGGCAAAATAACCGTGTTGAGGTTAGCATAATCCAAGGCTCCACCGCTATTTTCGGTTCCGTAAAGGGTGACTTTTTCGCTTTGTTGTGCCTTTAATAAAAACTGTTCGGTAGCACTTTTACAGCCTTTATCAATAAGAATGCTCACCTTTTGTGGATAGGGTAGAACCGTATCTAGCGTTAGCGTATCTACACGGTTTTCAGACAGTAAAATAAATTGATTAGGATGTTTTTCGGTCTTTTTAACAATACGCTGAATGTCTTTTTTGTCAGCTTCTGGCAGGTGAGGGTTCGACAGTAAATCGCGAAAAAGTTGAACGTTATTGGCCGATGTCCAGAGTTCTGTGCCATGCGTATATATTGGGTTGGTATAGATGAAAGGAAGTAAAGCATGAAACATGGCATCACCGCCACCGCCATTTCCCCGCAGGTCGATAATAAGGAGGTTATGTTGCATTATTTGAGAGGAGTAAATATCAATTAAACTGTCTAAAACAGGTTTAAGGTACAAGTCTGCTGAAGGAATGCTAACGACCACTTGCTGCTCATCTACTATTTGAACAGTAGGTTGCTCCGAAATGTGGCTTTTTCGAGCATATTGAGGATGCTCTTTTGTTTTGCCAAAATAAACATGGCCATTGTTGAGGTAATGGATGTAAGCAGCAATGCGAATTCCACACGCTTGCAGTGAGGTAATGCCTTGAGAAGCCTGCACTAAAGAATCTACTATTTGTTGATATTCGGAGTGTTTGACTTTAAAATCTTGCATACCCGCATAATCGTTGTTGTAGGCAGCAACAAGAAAAGCCATGTCTTTCGCACAATCACACATTTGGGCAACTCCAACCTGTGTTGTGAATAGAAAGAGAATGAAGAGGAGAATTCTGTTTGACATGTTTCATTACTGTTTAACAACTTTTCTAGTGATGCAGACTCCATTGGGTGCATTTACCTTTAACAGGTAATGACCAGGAGAAAGGTGTTCCAATGCAAGTTGGACAGTGTTGGTTTTCCAATGCTGTTGTAAAATCTGTTTTCCGGTGTTGTTGTACAAGGTAACGGTAGCGTTGTTTGGCAGACCTTCAAGCGTCAGCTTTCCATTTGTTGGGTTGGGATAGAGATGCAATTGTAGCGAAGGTTCTGAGGCAATTGCTTTAACGCTGATGAGTGTGCCACCTGTAGTTGAGTTTTGGTACCAAATGTTCAACTTGCCATTACGCGTATCGCCCCACACAGCATGAATGGTGTCATTTTGTAACTGAATGCTCATAAAATCGTTGCCGCTACTTTCTAAAACAGAATCATAAGTCACCAACTCGCTGCTGAGTTGAAAATTGGTAGTAAATGTTGTTGCATTTTTACCGCGGTAAGTTGCCCAAATTTCAGTAGCCGTTTGGTAAGTGGTGTCACTGCCGTTTCTGCGGTCTCGCCAACTAATCACTAAATCACCATCCTGATCAAAATCGCCCCAAATTAAGTCTTGCATAATGTTATTGCCTTTAGTGTCATCGTTGAGTCGTAAGGGAGAAGACCAACTGTTTCCGGCATTAAAAGACTCAATGAAAAAAACATCTAAATCGCCATAAATGGCACTAAGGTAGATGTAGGCCAAATGATTGGGATCAGAAGGATCGCTCAACAATTGACTGGCTTTTTTAGCAGATGGGTAGCTGTCTATTTGGGTTGGTGAGTTAAAGGTAATGATGTTGGAGTATGCGAAATTTGCACCGCCATTGTCGGATGTGGCCAAAAAGCTTTGTGCATAAAAACTTTGTGTAATAACATAAGAAGGATATGCACCGTAAAAAGTACCATCGCTACTAACAGTAGGAGAACACATGGGCAAAGGGTTAATGCTGCCAGCCAACCAGTTTGCAGTGTCTAAATACCGTGTTGAGAAAGAGGCTCCATTGTCTGTAGAAACAGAGAAATAAGGGTTGTAAGGTGAATCAGTGCGATTCAGGTTCATGGTGGTGATGTATATGTTGCCTTGCTGGGCAGAGGAAGATTGATCGATGGCCATCCACGGGCGATCAATGGGCCATTTTGAGCCATCGTAATTGGTGGTAATTACCGTTGTTGGGGTATTCCATGAAAGACCACCATCTGTAGATTTACAAAGATAAACACCACCTGTAACCGGGGGTGTTGTTCCGGTAAAATCGATGTAACAGGCAAAAACCTCGTTGTTAAGATTAAAGGCCAGTGAAGGATCTGCAGAGCTGTAATTGCTTACCGTATGTGGCAATTCAGTAGCTGCGCTCCAAGTTTGTCCACCGTCAAAGCTGGTTTTAGTCTTGATCTTAAATTGATTGGAGAGATTGATCCACCCCATCCATGCAACTACCAAGTGTTGGGCATTGTTAGGGTTAATGGCAATGTAAGGCTCACCGTCAAATACCAATCCATTAGAAAGGTTTTGATTTTGTCCGAAGGCTAAAATGCCGGACAATATTCCAAAAATAAGGCCTGCACTTTTGATGAAGTTATTCTTATAGGTAAACATGAGGCTGATGTATCGGTAAGGTGTAAATGTAATGCAATATTGGGTAGGAAACTCACTTGAAAATACAATGCCTGCATTTGTACCAAACTGCGACACTAATGTACAACGTACAGTTTGCAACATTCAACGAAATTTGCTGTTTCATCAACTATTGATTTATAACAACGTATGAAATTAGGAACTATATCGTGGACATTTGGAATTGATGATTTAGACGAACTGTTTTCAAAAGTGAAAGCTACGGGCTTTGATTATTTGCAGTTCAGTGGTGACCACACGGTTTATGATCCGAAAGATGTGTTGGCCGCGGCCGAGCAATACGAGGTAGAGCTGTTGGCTTACGATCCGTTTAACAGTCAGCCACCTGAAGGCATGGAAGCTAACTTGGAAAATGGTGTGGCTTGGTACAAAGACATTCTGAATTTTGCTTTGGCCTTAAAAGTGCCCATGTTAACCTTACAGGGTTTGTCGTTCTGGACGGTCAATCAGCCCGATTATGCATCTGCTTTGCAAATGCTTGTTGAAGCGGTTCGCCAGTTAGATGTTGAAGCGCAGCAACACAACCTTACGCTGACTTATGAAGCATGCAATCATTACGAATTGCCTTGTATACAAACAGCCGATGAGTTGTTGTACATCAAAGAGGCTTCGGGAGCACAGCAATTGCAATTGGTATTGGATAGTTTCCACATGAATATAGCAGAGCAAAATATGGTCAAACCATTGCATAAAATCGGAAAAGACTTGTTACACAGTTACCACGTATCAGACTCGGGGAGAGGAGGAATAGGAACTGGGCACATTGATTTTGTAGAGCAGTTTAAGACTTTGAAAGAAATTGGTTTTGATGGCCCGGTATTGTTTGAAATTGTAATTCCATCCGTGCGTCCGTATAAATTTCCGATGAACGAAAAGCAATTGGAAGAAATGATGGCACAAGGTCGGCAGAGCCTCAACTTTTGGAAAGCGATGATGAAAAGCGAGTAATTCGCTTACTGTTGAAACCTTTTCAAAGCAGGAAGGTAAAAAGTCCATTCGGGTGTGCGCAATTCGCCTTCCATGGAGGTACTGTACCAAGGTGAATAAGCCACGTTGTTAGGATTCTTTAAGATTTGAATTTCTTGTGCAGGCATGTAGCTTTGTGCCAGCAAAAAACGCTTCTCTCCTGTAGTTGGATTTTGGACCATATCGACAACAATTACACTGTGTCCGGGACTTCCGCCATAGATGAAAACATCGCCAATTTGCATGTTGCCTACAGCAACAGGTTCCAATTCTTTAGCAAGTGATAATGTGCCGGCATAGGAAAAGACCAGTTCCATATATTTCCAAAAATCAGTGTAGGTGTTTGACGGAGAAGTAGCAGCATACCACTGGGTTTTGTTGCCTTTGATCGAAACCCGTTGGCCTTGCATCCATTTGGAATAATCGACTCTAAATCCGTTGGTGAAATTAAAATGAATTTGATCGTAATGCTTATTGTTCCAAAGGTATTCGGCCCTTAGTCGCATAACGGCATCGGCACATTGATGCAAATCTTTTTGCCCGATTTCGAGGTCTACAACAGCATCGTAAACCCCTTCGTCAGATTTGACTTCTCCATTGTAGAGTTTTACTAGTGTGCCATGTGGTTTAAGCGGAAGATTTCTCAAGTAAGCAGCATATGAACCTTGCTCTGCATTAATGCGCTCAAATCCTACAGGAGGATTAAACCGTGTAGCAATAGTCTTTCCTTCAGGGTTGATTTGAGAATGATTTAGCTTGGACTGTTCAGAATGCTTATTGGAAGCAATTGCTGTAGTTTGAATCACTGTTGTTTTTTGTTGTGGTTGATAATCAAATTGGCAACCGCTTAGAAGTAGAAAGGTTACTAAAATGAAATAGAGTAGAAGCTTCATGTAGACCTGTTTTTTTAATAACGAAGTAGAATAATTTTAAGTACGAGGATACTGGAATTCATTTGCTTTAGTAGCCCTAACAAGGCTAAAAAAGAGTGAAGAATTGGCACATAAAAATACTCCAACTTCGGTCTTGTGATTTTTTCGTGATATTTAGCAGTTATCTTGCACAGTTAAAAAGAAAGAGCAGATGAACAAGGTATTGGTTGTTGAAGATGACCCAAACATTATAGAGTTAATTAACATCCATATGGTAGACCTAGGGTGTGAAGTACATAAGGCTTTGAATGGTAAAGAAGGGTATGAACTGGCGTTGAACAATACCTTTGATTTAATTGTGTTAGACTTGATGTTGCCTGAAATGGATGGTATTTCTATTTGTCAAAAACTAAGGGCATTAGAAGTACATACTCCTATTTTGATGCTTACGGCAAAATCAGAAGAGTTTGATAAAGTGCTTGGGCTAGAGTCTGGAGCAGATGATTACTTAACCAAACCTTTTGGCGTTCGTGAATTTATAGCCCGTGTAAAAGCTATTCTCAGAAGACAGAAGCGGAATGAAGAGCAAGCCAAACCTGTAGAAAAAGAACTCTCATTAGGTGCTCTTTTGATTCACCTGGAAAAGAGAAAAGTAAGTTTAGATGGCGAAAGAGTAGCTCTTACTCCTAAAGAATTTGAACTCCTTGTTGTTTTGGCACAAAATCCCGGAAGAAGTTATGATCGAGATCAATTGTTATCACTAGTTTGGGGGTATGATTTTAGTGGATATGAACATACGGTAAACTCACACATTAACCGCTTGCGGGCCAAAATAGAACCCGATATTTCCAATCCGCAATACATTCTAACAACCTGGGGCGTTGGTTATCGCTTTAATGATGAATTGTAATGGCTGTTTCTATAAAATTAAAAAATACACTCCTCTGGCGACTATCACTGGTGTTCTTCAGTCTACTGCTTATCGTAGGCTTGTCGTATGTGCTAATTACCAGTTACTATTCCCGAAAATACTACCAAGAAACGACCCAGCGTCTTAATGCACATGTAGCAGATCATCTATTGGAAGAGGTGTGGCCTTTTGAAAACGGACAGGTGAAAGAAGAAGCCGTGGGAGAAATTATGCACTCCATGATGGCGGTTAATCCTTCGTTAGAAGTATACTTGATTGATCCGCAAGGGAAAATACTTTCACATGTTGTGTTGGACAAAAAAGTCCGTTTGAAAACAATTGATTTGACTCCGGTAGAAGCTTTTATAGCCACTGGAGGTGAAAAATACATTTTGGGAGATGACCCCAGAAATCCTGGAAAAAAAGCGGTGTTTTCTGCTACTGAAGTTAAAGAAAATGGACAGTTATTGGGATATGTATATCTGGTACTTGCAAGTGAAGAATATGAACACGTATCAGGTACTTTGTGGGGGAGTTACATGTTGCAAATTGGAACAAGAACTTTTCTGGTTACATTAATAGCAGCCTTTGTGATTGGATTGCTTTTGATTGCTTTTCTTACCCGCAACTTGCGTAAAATCCAAAAAACAGTGAGGCGCTTTGAAGAAGGACATTATGAAGAACGTATTCCGGTTTCTGGTTCCGGGGAGCTTTCAGAACTTGCGCATACGTTTAATCACATGGCAGATACCATTTTGGAAAACATTGATCAACTCAAAGAAGTGGATAAGCTTCGCAGAGATTTAATTGCCAATGTTTCGCATGATTTACGCAGTCCTATGTCTGTGATCCATGGTTACATAGAAACGTTGATTTTAAAAGAAGGAAACCTGAGTGAAGCTGAACGGAAAAAGTACCTGGACATAATTTTGCAAAGTAGCAATCAACTCAAAAAACTAGTTGCAGACTTGTTTGAGCTTTCTCGCTTGGAAGCCAAACAAATAAAACTACAGGCAGAACCTTTCTGTATTAATGAGTTGTTGCAAGACACCGTGTTGCAGTATGAGCTTACTGCGCAGCAGAAGAAATTAGAGGTAGAGCTGGATTTTTCTGAAAAACTACCCCGGGTTGAGGGAGATATAGCCCTTATTGGAAGAGTCATTCAGAATTTGTTGGACAATGCTTTGAAGTATACTCCAGAACACGGAACAATAAAGATCAGTGCTCAACAAGTGAAAAAGAGCGTAGAAATTGAAATCATCAATACAGGAGAAGGAATTCCCCAAGAGGATTTGCCAAATATTTTTAACCGTTATTTCATGGCCAACCAAAAAGAAAACGGACAAAGCAGTTCCGGGTTAGGGTTGGCAATCGTCAAAAAGATACTGGACATGCACCACAGTGTTATAGAAGTGAGGAGTGTTTTGCACCAAGAAACCCGCTTTACCTTTCGTTTGCCAGTTACAGAATAAAACCTTTATGGTTTTGTGATTTTTTCGTGATACCGTTATTGAATTTTTGAAGCAGTAATTTAATAAACCTTCAATTATGAAAAAACAAATGATGGCTTCTGCCATATTTTCTATGCTTCTTTTCGCTTCATGTAGCAAGGATGACGATATGGAAGAAACAACAAAAATGTATCCTGTAAATAATCCGGCATCGGCTTCTATTGTTGAGGTAGATCGCTTTAGTGCTGAGGCAGGTGTGCTAATGGTGAGAACAAGTTCAAATGGTTTACCAGCCGCTAATGAACCCATCAACTTTGATGCAGGAGAACCTTTTATTACCATGGGGTTGGCTCCGGATGGAAGCATGGTTGAGTACTATAACTTTGATGTACAATCAACCGAAGCAGCGCCAATATATGTGTTGTTTAAAGAAGGGGAAGATACTCCGGTTGAAGGACAGTTAAATATTATTAATGTTATACCGGGAGATAACGGGTACAACGATTTTTGGCATGTTCAAAAAGTAACAGTTCCAATGAACTATGAAGCCAATTCGGCCAGTAGTCTTACAGACATTATGGAACGAGGCTTTGAGATGACTGCTACTGATATTATTGTTAACTGTCCGGTTGTTCCAGATGGTAGCACGGCAACAAAACGTTTGGGAGGAGGTAGCAATGCGCTTACCAGCGGGTGGTATAAAGGCGAGGTTGTAAAGTATTTCAACTTTACGGAAAAAGACCTGATGAATGAACAAGGAATGGTACCGCTTTCTCCTATTTATGTTGCGTTTAATGTTAACCCAGATGAGAATGACCCCAATAGTGGTCCGGCTTCGGGGTTTGTAACAGAAATGAACTCTGCTCAAACACACAATGTGATTGCTACAATTCCTTCAAATGCAGCATATTCTCCATTGTGGTCGGTTAACGTATATGATAATGCTGATTTTACAAGTGTAATGGATTTGAGTAGTGCAATGTCGGCCAACATTTTAGCGAATGGCGTTGCTACGGTCAATTGTCCGGTAGTTGAGGTCAACTAATGAATAGTTTTCTGATTTTTGAAAGCCTCTTTTGAATACTACTCAAAAGAGGTTTTTTTATAGCCCTATTGACTTTTGTGTTTTAAGACTACCTGAGGTTCAACTTTTTCTCAGAACAATACTAGCGTTTACATCTACCGTAGCTTTTCGCCAAGAATAGAAAAAGTACCTGATTTTTCAAGAGGTTACTTTTTGTGTCTCATTCTTCTAATCGACTCAATGACTAAGCGGTCGATGAGGGATTTGAGAGTGGCTGTTGACAGGCCAATATAGATGAATAAATCGACCCCAAATAAAAAAGGAATGACCTTAGAATCAATTAAAAAAAGGTATGAGTAAGCAACCGTAATGGTAATTGCTAAAGCAATAACCAACTCAATGAAAAAGTTTTTAGAAACATTTGTTTTGAAGCCAACGAATATGGCTGCAAAAAGTGGCGGAAGTACAATGTACATGTGCCAATTTTCTAGATTGTTTTCACCACCGGGAGGAAAAATTATAAGGGTGATAACAAAGCCTAAAATTGTTCCGGCATAACTGAAAAGGATGTTGGTAATGACTTTTTCTTTCATTCGTTAGCTGTCCTATGGTTTAAAGGAAACAGAGCGTCAATTCATTCTTCATCTAATCTGTTCTCGTAAAAAGAAATGCGATTGGTTTTAACAATGAGTAGCGTAGCAAAAAAACAAATGATTCCTGCTGTGTATAAGCCATTTATGAAGTTGATGCTGTAAAGAATGCTTTGTGTGTGAGAAAAAAACGAGAAGGTGAATGTAGGAACTTTCCACACCATGAGCCAGAGAATGCCCAGGAGGAGAGGTACACCAATGAATTTTCGGAAAAAGGGAATGTTCGCACGGCTGTTAAATGTCCATTTCAGTATTAAGTCGATGAGTATGGCCAAGTGGAAAAACAAAACAAACAAGATGAAACTGAAATGTAGAATGCTTTTGTTTACTGTAATTGTTTGTGTGGCTTCGATGAATTGTGACCGGAAGCTGTTATTGTCAAACATGGCTTTTAAAGCCAATAGAATGTAATCTGCAATGGTGTTAAATGCTGTAAATATATCGGTTTGATCAAAGTAGAAAATAACCAATAAGCAAAAGAGCGTTGTTAGAAATATCCATTTGCTCAATTGGATGAACACTTTTAGTGCTTTGGACTTGAAGAAATAAGTATACCGAAAATCAACTTCAGTAATTTCATCATCTTCAAAACTTTCAGGAGTAATACCAAGTAGTTTTATGGAGCTTCCGGTGGGCAGCCATCCAAAGGTAAATAGTGTGTTGTTGATTTTCTTTTGGTAGAAAGAAAAAAGCGGACTAAAAAACAGATCGAGCTCAACAATTTTAATGTTGCTGAAAATGCACAACAGAGCAGTAACTAAGGTGGATCCGTAAAAACAGCCCAATGCTAAAGTTCCTAGTAGAAAGGCATTTGAGTTGAAGTATTCCATGGGAGGGGAGTGTTGATTTTAAGGCGTGTTTTTTGAGATATATTCTAAACACTATAGCCATTAAGTATTAGTGCGAAATGAATGTAAATAATTACCCTAAGTCTTATTGTT
>CERC01134258.1_pt1 | contig 12078 bp, 10 predicted proteins | sample 530921 | NCBI WGS metagenome assembly CERC01 (sample SAMEA2621099, study PRJEB7988) | marine metagenome | isolation source: saline water (ENVO:00002010), including
TGCGTCAGGCAGAAATTATGCACCAACAAAAGTTGCTCTACAACAGCATCAGCATTCAAGAAAGAGAACGAAAACGCATAGCGGCTGACTTGCACGATGAATTGGCATCCCGGCTAAACGTAATTAAGCTCAACGTTTATGCTACACAAAAAACAATGCCCGAATGGGCAGAGCAAACCAACCATTTATTAGATGAAGCCATTGCTATTTCTCGTAACATTTCACACGATTTATATCCGCCATTGCTAGCCGATTTGGGAATAATCGAAACCTTAAGAGATTATGTTCACCCGCTTCGCCAGCAAATGCATGTGCATTTAGAAATTACAGGAACAACCAATCAACTTACAAAAGAACAAGAGTTACAATTGTTTCGACTTTTTCAAGAACAGTTGCAAAACGTAATTAAACATGCAAAGGCTACCACACTTGAAATTCTATTGAGCTTTAGAACAAAAGAACTTGTGTTTCTAATGCGCGATGATGGCATTGGTTATAATCCTGAATACGCCAAAAGTGGGTTGGGGTTAATCAATGTAGAGTCAAGAGTGCAAATGCTAAAAGGGAAATACAAAATAAAAACAGCTCCGGGAAAGGGAACGGCACTGATTATAACAATACCACTGTAAAGATGGAAACGATAAAACTGGCAATGGCAGATGACGAAGCCCTTTTTCTGAATGGGCTAAAAAGCATCTTGGAACAAGAAGAACAATTAAACATTCTTTTTACGGCATCTGACGGTCAATCTTTTTTAGAACAGCTAAAAGTTGCTGAACAATTTCCTGATGTAATGATTTTGGATCTTCGGATGAAAGGCATGGATGGTATTGAAACCACCCAGCAAGTAAAAGAGTTGTTTCCCGAAGCAAAAATTATGATCCTTTCAAGCCACTACCGGGATACTTTTTTGGGGTATATGTTGAAGTTGGGCGTAAACGCTTTTTTACCGAAAAACAGTGCACCAGATCAGTTGATAAAGGCCATAGAAAAAGTACACGAAAAAGGGCTGTATTTTGATGAAGGACAAATGATGAGCATTCATCATGAGTTAAGCTCAGGAAAGAAACCCAAAGTTCCACAAATGGAACAGTCTACAGAACTTACGCGAAGAGAAGTAGAAATATTGCAACTCATTTGCGAGCAATATACCAATCCCGAAATAGCTGATAAATTGTTTATTAGCGTTCGAACAGTTGATGGTCACCGAACAAACCTGTTGCAGAAAACAGGAGCAAAGAACACCGCAGGACTGGTACTCTATGCTCTTTACCACCAAATGATTGATTGGGAAGAGCGCTTATTGAAGTTTGGAATAAGTAGTAAAGAGGACTAACGCAATCCCGGTTTTTCTAGCCAGTTAATGAAAGGAGTAACCTTCAAGCGGCTCACAATGGCTTTTTCTGGAGTGTTTATTTTTAGCGAAACAAGTAATTTGCGGTTCACGTAATGGGCAATTTCCGAAATGGCTTTTCGGTTTACAATCATTTGACGATTAATGCGGTAAAACTGGTGAGGGTCAATAGCTGCTTCGATCTCATCTAAACGCTTAAAAACAGTATACTTTTCACCTTTAAAGTTGAAGAGGTAAACAATTTCATTGTTGATCATTACAAAAGCAATTTCATCTACATTCACAGGAAACAACTTATCGCGAAAGCGTACAACAAAAGAGGTGTTGTAGCTCAGTTCAACAGGTTCATGAACATAACCATCTGCACCATTTGCGGTTTTGACCAATGCGTGTTTTAACTTTAATACCTTTTGCAACGCGGTATGTACATCTTCTTCTTTGAACGGTTTTAAAATATATGCTACACCATTGTTGTTAAAAGCCTGCATCAAATACTCGTCATAAGCCGTGCAAAAAACTACCGGGGTTTGAATGTCTATTTGTTCAAAAATTACAAAGCTCTCACCATCCGCTAACTGAATATCCAGGAAAATAAGATCAATTTGATCTTGGTGTTTTTCAAGGTATTCTACAGCAGATTCAATGCTATCGCAAAGGTTCACAACTAAAAAGCCATCGTAATTTTCAATAAAAGACTGAAGCAATTGAGCTGTTTTACGCTCATCTTCAACAATAAGTACATTCACGGGAAAATTAATTTTAAGGTTACAGCAAATTGTGAACTATCGCGATGAATATGAACACCGTCTTCAATGTTCATCAATTCATATTGTTTACTAAGGTTAGCAAGTCCCAGCCCAAAGGAAGGGCCTGAAGACAACTTTGGCTGGTAGCCATTACTTACCCTAATTGTGTTTTCATTAGGTTGATTAACAACAATTTGAAGCGGTTTTTTCTCTGATGAGATGTTGTGTTTCAACGCATTTTCTACCAATAGTTGTAGCGCAAATACAGGAATAGAAACCGAGATGGGTTGTGTTGTTTTATCCAACTTTAAATCGATGTGTACAGAGTTTTCAAAGCGCAGCTTGATGAGCTGAATATAAGCGTTGAGAATTTCTAACTCTTCGTTAAGAGGAATAATGTTGGTGTCGCGCTTTTGAAGCGTTTGCCGATAAACATCTGAAAGGTGCATTACAAAAGCTTCTGCTTTGTCATCTCCGGAGTGGATCATCATGCGTAATGTACTCAACGAGTTGAACAAGAAATGTGGATTAATCTGTTTGCGCAAAGCCTCTAACTGTGCTTTGTAGTTTTCCTTTTGTAACTCAAGGTTTTCCTGAATGAGTAAATCGTAATCTTTAGTGGTTTTGAGGGTAATAATGAATGCAATAAACAATGCAGAAGCAATGGTTAATTTCAGCACAATTTCCCAAGGTGCCAGTCGAAAAGGGTGGTTAAGTTTATCTGGAATCAAAAGCGACTCACCTATGAGGAAAATAACAATTAATCCAATGTTTACCAGCAATAAAACCAACACTCTTTTAGAATGTGTAAAGCGTTGAATAATGTAGGAGTTAAGGTGCCAATAAATGAAAAGGTGAATGGCAATGATACCCCAGCGTAAAAATAAGATGGGCGTAAAAAGATCAACATTTTCAGGCGTGCTGCGGTATATATTTACCCAGGGTAAGATTAATGCCAGAAAAAAAGGCAAAAACCGTTCAAAAAAATTGGGCGAAGTACCAATTTCAGGTTTCCTGACAGCTGAAAACATGTGTTGGACTGTTGATTAATATAGTCAACAAAGTAGTAGGGCGAAACGCAAAATGAAAAACACAAAGTGTGTGAGGGCGGATAAATTGAAAATGAAACGGCATTTAATGCGGGTGAAATGATTTTCACCCGTAAAATGCTGAGCAAGAATAAAAAAGCTTAAAGCATTACAAAAAACCTTCTCCGGCAGTTGTCAATAATTTAGCTGCTACCTTCTGCAATTTGGCTTCTAAATCCAACAGTTTTTCATTGCTTTCCAGAAACTTAATTTCCCTTTGATTAATGAGGAAAAGTGAGCTTTCTCCGTTGTTGAACTTCATAATTTCAGCTTCTAGTAAGCTGTTGTAATTGTTCACCATTTTACGCATTTCGACCAACTGCTTAGCCGTTAAATTATACTCTGCTTGCAATGCCTGAATTTTATTTTCTAAATCACGTTGCTTGTTCTGCTGTTCGTATTTGGTATCGAATATTTTCACCTCTGTTTTCCGAATCGTGCCACGTTCCTTTCTCAGAAATATCGGAAAGCTTGCATTCAAACTCCATTGGTAATTGTTGATCGAATAGTCGTCCATAAAAGGTTCACCTTGAATGGGTTTGTTCAGGAATTTATAACTGATGTCAATTTGTGGTTTCAACTGTTCTTTATTCAAACGTTGTGTAATGCCCAATTGCTCAATTTTCAAATCGTAATACTGTAAAGTTGGGTGACTTTCTAACCAATCGGCAGGCAATTGAACCATTTCGTTGTTGGCAATAGGTGTTGGTGTTGTGGTGCTGTCTAATTCCAAGGGGACAACGCCATCTAACCACAAATAAGTTTCTAATTTTTTTGCAGCATGAATGTAATCTACCTGCGATTTTTGCAAGCTTAAGATTCTGCTTTGGTATTGAATGTAGGCTTCTAACGTATCGATAAAAGGCTCTTCTTCTAACAATGCATTGGTGCGCACGGCTTCAAAACGTACTTGAGCCAGCTCTACAGCATCTGTATATACTTGATTCACCCGATAAGTGCGGTACCATTCCCAATAAGCTTCCATAGCATCCATGTACAAGTTGTTCATGGCCAATTCTACCTCATAATCTGCTGAGGCCAACATAAGTTTGGCTTGTTTCAAGGCGGCTCTTCTGTCGTCAATAAACAGGCCTTTTCCTAATGTGAGTGAGATATCGGCATACCACAAACCAGCAGCTGGAGTAGTGTTTTGGCCACTAAGGTAATACCCATCATTTTGCTCATATCCGGCTTTTGCCGAAAGACCAAACCAAGCGGGAATGTGTACTCCAGAGTTTTGGAGCGTATAATACGTTGTCTCCTCAAAATACTTTTGCTTGGTGTTGTTGAACAATTTCGGGTCAAAATAACCGGCAGCTTTTAGTTGTTCAGCTTCGGCATTGTTTAAAATCAAACGCGCTTGCTGTGCCATAGGATGGTAAGCTTTTACCATCTCTAAATAAGCTTCGGGCGTTAAAATGGTAGAATCGTTTTCTTGCGCTTGTAGCAAGTTTGCACTCAACAGTAGCAATAGCCATATAAGTTTATTTCTTAGCTGCATCATCGCTTTTTGAGTTTGATTGATTCTCACTAGGCTTGTAATAATCGGGTGGGAAACCATTGATTTGTCGCCACAATTCATAATAAACCGGCACATCTTTTAACAAAGCAAAACTGTTGGCACCGGCACCAACACGTAAACCTTTTGGCCATGCCGGTTCCGTTGTATCCGGAGCAACCAGTACACGGTAAAGCCCATTAGAACTGGTGAAATTATCAATGGCAACTACTTCACCACCAAATGTTCCGGTAGTAACACCCGGCCAACCCGAGAATACAATGGCCGGCCAACCGTCAAACTGCAGACGAATGTCTTGTCCTTTTTCCAGTAGCGGAAGATCTAGCGGTTTCACATACATTTCCACAGCCAATGAATATTCTGCGGGCATGATGGTGATGAGTTTTTCGCCTTCTTTTACAGTTTCGCCAATCCCTGTTCTTACGGCTTTAGTAATGTATCCGTCTTGCGGAGCTGTGATGTAATACATGCCTGTTCGCACGCTGTAGTTGCTGTATTGATTTTGCAACTTGGTAACATTGGCTTCTGCATCGTACATTGATGATAATGTGGCAAATTTTTCACTTTCAGATTTTGAAATCTTGTCGCGGTATTCAGAGCGGATAGAGTTGAGTTCAATACGTGCGTTGATGACATCGTTTCGGCTACTTAACAATTTGCTCTCTTGCGAAATGGTTTTGGCTTTCGCTTCTTGCAATTTCAGCTTACGGTTTTCCAGATCTGTTTTTGATTTTAACCCTTGATCATAAAGATTTTCGTAGCGTTCAAACTGAGAAGTTGTGATTCTTAAATTGGTGTTGGCTGCTTCCAAATCAATGCTGTCTGAAACCACCTTTAATTTCGATTGTTCCAGCTTGTTTTCAGCTTGTTGCAATTTTAGTCTCATGTTGGTCTGCAGGGCATCAATTTGCGTATCCAAAGCCTTTACTTTTTCCATGTAAGCCCTTACGGAAGACTCTTTAGCCATAATTTGCTCTTGCGTGCGCTCCAGCAATTTGGGATCAAAATAAGCGTCTTTAATTTCCGAAATGTGCAGAATGGTGTCGCCTTTGTCTACCTTATCTCCTTCTTGTACATACCACTTTTCAATTCGTCCTGAAATAAGTGATGGAATGGCTTGTGGACGCTTTTCGGGTTGTAGAGAAGTGACATACCCTTTGGCGCGAATGTTTTGTGTCCACGGTAGAAACAAGGCCAGTAAAAGAATGATGATAAGTGTACTTAACAGCACTTTCTGACGTTTGCGAATGTTCTCTTTATTAAAACGACTAAGCGATGCAAACTCTTCGCGCTTGATCAAATGGTTGATGCGTTTTGTTGATATGTTTAACATGGCAATACGTCTTTAATTTCGTTAAACGTTCCGATCTTTTGAATCGCCCCGTCTGATAGCACAATAATGCGATCCATCTTTTCTAAAATAGCAGGGTTGGAGGTAGAAATCAGTGTGGTAGCTGAGTTCGCGTTGCACAAATGTTCTCCCCATTGATTTACCACAGAAGGCTGAACATCGTTCCACTTGTCTTCAATCAGTAAAAGTTGATAATTGCCTACTAAACAACGCGCCATCAAAATGCGGGTAACAATGCTATTGGCTAATCCTAATCCAGATGAAGGCAGTGGTGTTTGCAGTCCTTTCGGGAGGTCTTGCACAAATGTTTCAAGGCCACATAAACGAATGACTTCTTGCACTTCTTCTTTGGTAATTTCATCACGACCAAGGCTAATGTTTTCGAGCAAGCTGCTCTCAAAAATTTCTTGTTCGCGCAGGTTGTTACTGCTTACGCTTCGCAGACTTTCTAGGTTAAGGTGCTTGAACGGAATATCGTTGAACAACAGCTTTCCTTCAAAATCGTCATACAATCCGGCCAGCAAATGCAACAACGAAGATTTTCCGGTACCCATCGATCCTGTAATACCTACTTTTTCTCCGGCATTGATTGTAAAATTGAGCGCATTTAAAATGCGTTTTTCGTTGTGTTGTGGCGAAACCAGTGTTACGTTATCGGCTTGAACTTTAATAGCAGGATGATCATTTTCAATGGTTTCCATTCCGTTTTGCGATTCCAGTTCAAGATCGGTAATGCTTCCAACTTTTTCCAACCCGGTAAGTACATCGTAAATGGTTTCCATACTTAAAATCAATTTCTCAATAGAGTTGATAATGAGTAAGATAATGATCTCTGCTGCGACAAACTGACCAATGTTCATTTCCTCTTGGAAAACCAAAATCCCACCTAAAATGAGTAAGCTTCCGCTGATTAACACTTTAAAGCCTACCATCACTACAAACTGTTTCACCAATTCAGCAAAGTGACTTTTACGGGCATCTAAATAATCAGAGCTTAATTCATCTGTGCGGCTTAATGGTAGTTTCGAATTTCCGGCCATTTTGAAGGTAGAAAGGTTGCGGGCAATTTCTTCTAACCAGCTCACCAGTTTGTATTTGTACTTACTTTCTTCCAAACTGGTTCTTAAACTTTCTTTTCCGGTGAAAACAAAAAAGAGGACAAGAATTGTGATGATTACAAAGCCCAAAGCGATAAAGAAAGGATGGTAAAATGCCAATAGCAACAGCCCAAATAAGATTTGCATGAAGGCAATAGAAAAGTCGAACAAGATTTTAGAAATTCCCTTCTGGATGGTCATAATGTCAAAAAAGCGATTGACCAATTCGGGCGGATATTTGTCTTTCAACGCTTTTAAACTCAACCTTGGTAAACGAAAAGCAAACTCAATAGACGCGTTAGAAAAAATCTTTTGCTGTATGGTTTCCGTTGCAGACAATTGGTAGATCTGAAACACACCGGCAAGCGCAATGCCTACCAGCACCAAAACCACCAACACAATCCACGATGTAGATGTGGTGCCGCTTTGGATAAGGTTAATGATAGCCTGAATGCCCAGCGGAATACTCAGGTTGAGCAATCCGTTGAAAAAAGCATAAAAGTAGACGTTGCCTACCAAAACTTTTTCGTTTTTGAGGAGCCTGATGAGCCGTTGAAGAGGAGATACTTTGTCGTTCATTTTTGTATTAAGCTAAATGCCATATCAGTAAAAAAATCGGTGTCGTCACAACTGTTTTTGTCGCAGTTGGTAAGCGATGGCAAGTGAATGCTAAAAAACTTTTGCAGGTGAGAACCTTCTATAATAGTGCTCACCAGTGTTTTGGCGTGCGGATATTGTGGGTTGATGGTCAGAACAATGCTGCTAATGCGTTCGCACAAACGTTTGTACGATTTGAAATAACCTTGCTTGTTTTCGTTGTCAACATCTTTAGTAAGGTAAGCCTTGCTCGATTCGGAGAAGACAATCTTATAAAGCAACACTTCATTGACGTGCGAAAAAGAACTGTCTTCTACTACCTCCTCGGTCACCACTTTTAGAGCGGCTTTCAATTGGTCGCTGGCATCCGGAAGATTAGCAATAGCGAAAGACATGCGGTATTCTATCCAGCCCCAATACCAGTTAATAAGGTAAACCAACAGCTTGTGCTTATTTTCAAAATAGCGGTAAACCGTACTCTCCGAAGAGCCGATTTGCTGTCCCAGTTTTTTGAACGTAAAATTTTCAAACCCCAATTCGTAAATCATGTCTATGGCATTTTTTACAATGCGTTTGCCCAATTCTGATGAATCAGGGTCTTTCAAAAACAACTGTTCCGGCACTTGAATGCGCACATTTCCCGGTATTTCTTGGATCATCTTAACTCATGTGTGTGAATGTTGCTCACAAAGTTAATAGTAATACTACTAACTCTGCAAGCAAGTGTTTTGTTTCAAGAAAATACCCGAAATGGCAAAAAGAAGGTTTTTTGCTTCCTGTTAAGGGAGTGAATAAAGGATTAAAGTGTTGAAAAACAGTGTTGTAATGTGTGTTGAAGAAAGGGTGTTAAGGTGTTGTTAATGGGGCGAGGAGTAAAAAGGGAGGCATAAAAAAAGCAGCTACAAGGGTTGTAACTGCTTGGTGGGCCCAGCTGGGCTCGAACCAGCGACCACCTGATTATGAGTCAGGTGCTCTAACCAACTGAGCTATAGGCCCAATCAATTGTATAATCACATAAAGTGACTAAAAATTGAGGGTTGCAATAATACAAATTTAGTTTTGCTCATCGGCTATTGCAAAAAGATTTATGCATTCTTTACGTGACCGTAACTCTTTTTTTAAAGTACACACCTAAATTTGGAAGACTAAACCAATGAAGTATTCGGCATGATTAACACCATTATTTTTGACTTTGGCGGAGTAATTCTTAACATCAATTACCACAAAACCATTGAAGCATTTCAGCAATTAGGCGTAGAAAACTTTGATCAATTGTATTCGCAACACCAACAAAACCATTTGTTTGACTTGCTAGAAACGGGCAAAATTGAACCCGAAGCATTTGTGGCAGCATTGAAAGAATCACTTCCTGAAAGTGTTACCGAACAGCAAATTATAGATGCGTGGAATGCACTTTTACTGAACTACCCCAAACACCGTTTAGCATTTTTAAAAGAAATAGGTGAAGCATACCCGATTTACATGTTGAGTAATACCAATGCTATTCACGAGCAATATTTTATTCAAACATTGGCCGAAGAACATCCGGAAGTAAATTTAAAAGCACTGTTTAAAGAGGTGTATTATTCGCACGAAGTAGGAATGCGTAAACCTAACGTAGAAATTTTTGAATGGGTGCTAGAACAAAATCAACTCAATCCTGCTACAACGTTATTTATAGACGATACGGAACAGCACATAAAAGGAGCGCAAAAGGCAGGCTTGCATACCTACCATTTGCTTCCCGGTGAAGATATTGCTGAGGTTTTACCCCGCGTCTTGGCAGAGCTCAACCAATAATCCGTTTGCTGTTTTAGGGTGGATGAAAACCACCAGTTTGTTGTCTGCACCTTTTTTAGGCGTTTCTGAAATAAACTGAAACCCTTCGTTTTTAAGGCGGTCAATTTCAGCATAAATGTCTTCCACATCAAACGCAATGTGATGAATGCCCTCGCGGTTTTTGTCTAGGTATTTGGCAATGGCACTTTGCTCTGCAGTAGCCTCTAGTAATTCAATTTTGATTTCGCCCAATTGAAAAAAAGAAGTAGATACAGCTTCGCTTTCTACCGTTTCTACTTTGTAATGTTCTTTACCAAACAGTTTTTTAAAAACTTCATTTGATTTTTCAAGGTCTTTTACGGCAATGCCAATGTGTTCTATTTTACGCATAATAAATTGGTTTCAGTCATTTTGAATGAGTTACAAGTATAGTATAGCCAGAGTTATTGAGCAGAATAATAATCGTAAAACCTGCTGAGGTTAACCTCTGGCCAAATTTCTTCATTGTAGAGCAAGTGATTGGCAAACTGCAATGAAAGCAACGGAGCCATCATTACAGCTTTAGACCCCATTCCGTTAAACAAAAACAACTGTTCCTTTTCAGGGTGTTGTCCTATGAGTGGTTTTCGTTCTTTTACTGCTGGACGAACCCCTGCTTTGTGATCAACAATTTCATAGGGAACTTTTAGTAATGCATTTAGTTTATCGGTAAGGGTTTTCTTTCCTTTTTCAGAAGGGCCGGTAAAAATATCGTGATGCTCATAAGTTGCTCCTACACGATAAAGATCATTATCTATTGGCACAATAAAAAAGCCTTTGTTTACAATCTCGTCTACATCTAATTGTGTACACTTAATAGTAAGCACTTCTCCTTTAACAGGGGTAAAAGGAACCCAGTTGAAAAAAGAAAAATTGCGAGCCTCTAATCCGTTGGCAAAAATAATTTTTGGAGCCTGTACTATTTGATCTCCGCATTGAATGGTAACCAAATTCTGCTCAAATGAAACTTCTTCTTCTTTCAAATGGTGTTCAACACAGTTAACATTCTCTTGGTCTTTGAACCAGTTGTGCATACCTTCTATAAAAGGAATCGTATCTAAGTAACCAGCATGCAATACATTTCCTGATCCGTTTTCGGCATTAATGCTATCCGGTTCTTGAGCAGAAACAGTTCCAAAAAAAGAAGAAAACCGTTCGTCTCCGTTTTTACTTTCCCAATTGTTAACCTCGTCTATTGAAGAGAAAACCTTTTTGTAGGCTTTTGGATAAAAGAAACGAGCTTGTGTTTTTAGCTCTAATTCAGGATAGAGTAGTTCTAGTTCCGGAATAAAGAGATCTGCTTTCCACGATTTGCCCAAGCGTTTAAAAACCGTAGGATTCCATAGTCCAGCGGCTACTTTAGAAGCAGAAAGAGGATTTGGGGAATCAATTAAATGAATGTGCTTGTTAGCTTTTGCTAAATGGTAGGAGAAAAGGCTACCGGCAATTCCTTGACCAACAATAATGAAATCAGCAAATTTTACCATAAGAATTTATTAACACTTTCGTTCAAATTGTTAATTTAGCCCGGTTTATCATAAATTTTATTTAACCCAGACAACTTTAGAACAACCATTAACGTCTTCGGAATTGTACAAAATTATATCATTGGCTATGAGAAAATACCTATACGCACTTTTTGTCCCGTTATTTTTAATAGCGGCATCTTTAACTAACACCGCTAAAGCATCACACGTTGCGGGTGGTGATATTTCCTACATTTCGTTAGGGAACGATTCATTTGTAGTAATCGCAAACTTCTTTAGAGATTGTAGTGGTATTAGTGCCCCTACCTCAGTTACGATGAACTTTTCAAGTACTTGTGGGAATAGTTTTACACAGGTCTTAACACTTCAAAACCCGGGAGGTACGGAAGTTAGTCAGTTGTGTCCTTCACAGTTGACCAACTCTGAATGTAGTGGAGGTACATTACCAGGGATGCAACAGTATATCTATATGGATACGGTTGTTATTTCTCCACCATGTGATACATGGACATTATACTATAGAATTAGTGCAAGAAACCCGTCAGTAAATGTTCCGGGTTCTACAGGGTTGTATTTTCACGTAGAAGCAACACTTAATAGTCAAACAGATCCTACAAACAGTTCTCCAGTATTTACAGCGCAGCCAATTCCTTATGTATGTGCCGGTCAGAATATCGATTACAGTTATGGTGTAACTGAACCAGACGGAGACAGCCTTTACTTCTTTATCTCTAGTGGTTATTCTAATACAGGGGTGCCTCTACCATACAGCGCACCATATACAACTACAGCTCCAATTGTTGGTATCACTATAGACCCTCAAACAGGTCAGTTGAACTTTACAGCTCCAACAACCAACGGTAGTTATGTAGTAGTTGTTTGTGTTGAAGAGTACGACCCTTCTACAGGAGATTTAGTTGGAAGTACTTGTAGAGATATCCAATTTATTGTTCAGGCATGTTCAAATGATCAACCTTCTCTTGTGGCGGGTGGTTACCAAAACTTTAGTGGCGGTGGAACA
>CERC01001224.1_pt1 | contig 12072 bp, 10 predicted proteins | sample 530921 | NCBI WGS metagenome assembly CERC01 (sample SAMEA2621099, study PRJEB7988) | marine metagenome | isolation source: saline water (ENVO:00002010), including
ACCTTCGTTACGGAAGTTACGGTTGATTTCGAATACACGCTCAAAACCACCTACAACCAAACGCTTCAAGTACAACTCAGGCGCGATACGTAGATACATATCACGATCAAGTGCATTATGATGTGTAACGAACGGGCGTGCTGTAGCACCGCCAGGAATGACTTGTAACATCGGTGTTTCGGCTTCAATAAAGCGGCGTTCAGTCAGGAAGTTACGAATACCCGATACAATTTTAGAACGTACTTCAAATACGCGACGTGAATCTTGGTTAGTAATCAGATCAACATAACGCTGGCGGTAACGGATCTCAGTATCCTGCAAACCTTTGTGCTTATCAGGCAGCGGACGAAGGTTCTTAGTGAGTAACTGGTACTCACCCATATCCACATACAAGTCGCCTTTACCTGATTTGTGAAGTACACCGGTTACACCAATGATATCGCCTAGATCTAAACGTTTTGCAAACTTGCGCGCTTCTTTATTTACATAAAACTGCACACGGCCTGTCATATCTTGAACAACACCAAAAGCACCACGGTTAAGCATAACTCGACCGGCAATGCTTACCGTAATCGCAGCTTCTTCTAGCTCTTCCTTTGTCTTATCGCCGTACTGATCCTGAAGATCCTGCGCGTAAGAGTCACGGCGAAAGCTATTCGGATAGGCATTACCCTCTTCACGAAGCGCGTTTAGTTTTTCACGGCGCTCAGCGATCAGGCGATTATCATCTTGCTTCGGAGTATTATCAGACATCGGTAGGGTAAACCTTTAAATTCGTTAACTAATACGTCTTACTCAATCATCTGCGTAAGACAAGGCCATCATGACTGTTGTTAAAATCAGCGATGATATTTGCCTTTATTCACTTCAACCTGTTTTACAGACCCGCTTTTAAGCTTGCCTCAATAAACAGATCTAAATCTCCGTCGAGTACTTTATCGCAGTTAGAGCTCTGCACATTCGTACGTAGATCTTTAATACGTTGATCATCTAGCACATAAGAGCGGATCTGACTTCCCCAGCCGATATCAGCTTTGGAATCTTCCAGCTCTTGTGCTGCTTCGCTACGCTTCATCATTTCCAGCTCATAGAGCTTTGCACGTAGCTGCTTCATACAAGTATCTTTGTTCTGATGCTGAGAACGCTGACTCTGGCTCTGAACGACAACCCCTGAAGGCTCATGGGTAATACGTACAGCAGACTCAGTTCTGTTTACGTGCTGACCACCCGCACCAGAAGCGCGATATACATCGACACGAAGATCCGCTGGATTGATATCGATCTCTACATTGTCATCGATCTCAGGTGAAACGAAAACAGAAGAGAAAGATGTATGGCGACGACCACCTGAATCAAAAGGCGATTTTCGCACTAACCGGTGAACACCTGTTTCTGTTCGCAACCAACCAAAAGCATATTCACCTTGGAAACGAATAGTCGCAGACTTAATACCTGCCACATCACCTGCTGAACATTCTAGCAGTTCAGTCTTGAAGCCTTTATCTTCACCCCAGCGAAGATACATGCGCAACATCATTTCAGCCCAATCTTGAGCTTCCGTTCCGCCAGAACCCGATTGAATATCAAGGAATGCATTATTAGGATCAGCTTCACCAGAAAACATACGACGAAACTCGAGCAACTGAAGGCGCTCCATCATAGCAGCCACATCATTCTCTACTTCAACTACAGTGTCTTCGTCATCTTCCTCAACAGCCATATCTAAGAGATCACGCGTATCTTCTACACCGGTTGTTAGCTCATCAATCGTTTCAACGACTAGCTCTAATGCCGCACGCTCTTTACCTAATTGCTGAGCGTTTTCAGGATTATCCCATATAGCTGGATCCTCAAGCTCACGCGTTACCTCTTCAAGGCGTTCTTTTTTACCTTCATAATCAAGAAATCCGCGCAGATCATTACAACGATCATTGATATCTTTTAAGGCATTGAGAATTGGGTTAATTTCCATGATAAAAAATCGCAGCTAGCCGTTTAAAAAAGGGCGCTATTTTACCGATATTATAGCTATAACACTACCTATTTCAGCGCAAACCACTCTTTAATTGCGTTTAATCGGTAAATCACTCATATCCTACTGGCACTCAACTTCTACTTAGATTTAAAATAACTTTATTCAAAGTATCAGGTATTGGAATATGATTTATAAAAGCCTACTTTCAATCATACTGATTCTATTCTCTCCTGCTCTCTTTGCTTTTAGCAGTAGCACATCTATATCGCCAACTAACTTTACCGGCTCAATATACGGGATACTTGCTCTACTGATCTTTATTATTGGTTACTTTTTCGTACTTGCAGAAGAGATTATTCATCTTAGAAAATCAAAACCAATTATGGTCGCCGCCGGTTTCATCTGGTTATTAACAGGCATCGCATACACATTAAGCGGTGACAACATCACGGCAGGATTATCAGCACGTCATTATATTCTTGAATATGCAGAGCTTTTCCTATTTTTACTCGCAGCGATGACATTTATCACCACTATGGAAGAACGCCTCGTCTTTGCTGCACTGCGCTCATGGTTGATTGTTCAGCGTTATTCACTTCAAAAAATCTACTGGATAACAGGGCTAATTGCTTTTGTTCTTTCACCTATAGCAGATAATTTATCAACAGCGCTACTTATGGGTGCAGTTGTTCTGGCTGTGGGTAACTCATATCACAAATTCGTTACAGTTGGCTGTATTAACATTGTCATTGCAGCCAATGCAGGTGGCGTTTTCAGCCCCTTTGGGGATATTACAACTCTGATGGTTTGGCAAAAAGGCGTCGTCCAATTTGAAGAGTTCTTTCAGCTATTCATACCTGCGCTTATCACCTGGCTAATCCCCGCCTTGATCATGTGCAAAGTCGTAGAAAAAGGGCCTCCTTCCGGCGAAACAGAAAAACTGGGGATGAAAAAAGGCGCTGTCACTATTATCTTTATATTTTTATTCACCCTTGCACTATCAATTTTGTCACACAGCATTCTGAATCTACCTCCTGTGTTGGGGATGATGACAGGACTAGGCATTCTAAAACTGTTTGGCTTTTACATCAGCAAACATGAACCTATCACACAAGATCAGGGACACATCCGTCATCATCAGGCAGAAAACATGGCAACCCACGCTCAATGCAAAGGGGACCATACGGATGTGATTCGCCGATTTAACATATTTAAAGTGGTAGAAAGGTCTTCATGGGATACATTAATGTTTTTTTATGGCGTCGTTCTTTGCGTGGGAGGACTGGCAACACTGGGCTATTTAACGTTACTGTCCAACTTCTTGTATCAAGGATTAGGGGCGACAACAGCTAACATATTAGTCGGGGTCGCGTCCGCTTTAATTGATAATATCCCTGTTATGTTCGCAGTATTAAGTATGGAACCGGATATGAATCTACAACAATGGCTGCTTGTCACATTAACCGCGGGCGTTGGAGGGTCACTACTATCCGTTGGATCAGCTGCGGGGATTGCTTTAATGGGACAGGCCCAAGGGGTGTATACCTTTATGAGCCATCTAAAGTGGAGCTGGGCAATTTTACTCGGTTATTGTGCAGGTATAATTGCCCATATGTATATCGGTAATATGCTTTAAATTAGTAACTCTTCATCTAGCTCTTAATCTAACTCAAATTCAGCAACCACTTGCTGACACCATTGGGTAACCCGCTCATTTGTTTCACCTTGCTGGCAATCTTCATCAATCGCTAATCCAACAAAATTCTGGCCATCATCAGTCAACGCTTTAGAAGCCTCGAAGTCATAGCCCTCAACAGACCAATAACCTACCATTTCAGCTCCCTGCTCTTTCATTCGTTTATGCAATAAACCCATGGCATCTAAGAACCATTCGCCATAACCGATCTGGTCCCCTAAGCCAAAAACCGCACACGTTTTACCTGCAAGCTGTGACTCTTCAACAATGGTCCACAGATCAGCCCAATCCTCTTGCAGCTCTCCATAGTCCCAGGTAGGAATACCTAAAATCAGATGTTCATACTCATGCAGTGTATCTAAACCATCTGCAGCGATATCAATTCGGTGAACTTTATCAAAACCTATTTTTTCCGCTATTAAGTCTGCAACAGATTCAGTATTTCCTGTTGTTGAACCATAAAACAGACCGATCTTTGAACTCATGAATAGACCTATACTCTAAAAACAAAAAAAGCAGCCTAAGCTGCTTTTGGCAATTTAAGAAAAATTACTTATTAAAAGCATCAAAAGTTGAGTGCGCCACATCTTCAATTTCAGACCGAGCATCCTGTAAAGCTTTTAAGTTGTGCTCGCTGGCATTGTTTATTGTATCTTCCAGCTCTTTAGCATAAGTACGCTGTAGATCAATTAAATCGCTCGGAGACTGACATTTCTGCATCTCTTTGGTTTGCTGGATAGTGGCTTCAATACATGACTTAGTACAGGCCATTTGCTGACGTGTCAGTTCCTCCAGCATTTTCGTCTGAATATTAACAAGCTCTTTAAAAGGCCCCATGGAATCTGTAATCTTTTTATTCATGTCTTGAAACATATTCACCACCTTCTCCATATATAAACAAGAGAACAAAAAAAGTTGCGCCACATACTATGTCATATTGTGCGCAGGATTTATTCACAACATCCCTTATAATAAAGCACTCTAAGGCACGAATGGCAAAGCTTATCTTGCCTTCATAATACCAAATATCAATAATCAGGAACCAGTTATTAAGCTAAGCGTTCCTTTAACGTTCAAAGTAAGCAGATTAAAGTACTTAATGCGCTGCTTCTCAAGGAATATAAAATGCGTTTATTACATACAATGCTCCGCGTCACAGAATTGCAAAAATCGATCGACTTTTACACAAATACTTTAGGTATGGAATTGCTGCGCAGCAAAGATTATCCAGAAGGCCGTTTCACACTCGCGTTTCTTGGCTATGGCGATGAAGCGGAACATACCGCCCTTGAATTAACTCACAATTGGGATGTAGACAGTTACGAGCTAGGCAATGCCTATGGGCATATAGCCATAGAAGTTGATGATGTTTACAAAGCTTGCGAAGCTATAAAAAGCAAAGGCGGCGAAATAGTTCGCGAAGCGGGGCCGATGAAACACAGCACGACGATTTTGGCTTTTGCCAAAGATCCAGACGGCTATATGATTGAGCTGCTATGTAGTAAGCGCGCGGATTAACAACAAGCACCACACTTTTATTAATAGCTGACAGCGGATAGTTATGCAGCAAGACTCACCGAAAATCCTTATTGTAGAAGATGAACCCAGCATCGCAGATAACATCGTCTTTGCTCTTCAACTCGATGGATTTCATAGTGAACACCAGCTTCTCGCAACCTCCGCATTAGCATCCCTACAGAGCACGACATTTGATCTCGTTATTATTGATGTCGGCTTACCTGACATTAATGGTTTTGAACTATGTAAGCAGATACGTAATTTTTCAAATATCCCGATCATCTTTCTCACCGCCAGAGCGGATGAAATTGATCGCATTTTAGGTTTAGAGTTGGGTGCAGATGACTACGTCACTAAACCCTTTAGCCCTAGAGAGCTCAGCACTCGTGTAAAAGCTATCTTACGTAGAGTGTCACGTAAGGAATCACGTACAGATCCGTCACATTCAAATAACGATACATCTCAATATGGATTTACCATTGATAAGGAAAAAGCCTCTATAACTTATCTTTCTCAAAAGCTTGAATTAACTCGAATAGAGTATTTCCTGCTGAGTAAATTAATCGAAAACCCTCAGCACGTTTTCTCTAGAGAGCAGTTAATGCAAGCCGCATGGGACAACCCTGAACATAGCTTAGAGCGAGCTGTAGATACTCACATCAAAGGCTTGCGCGCAAAATTAAAGCAGGTCTCTAATAACTTCCAGCCAATAAAAACCCATCGTGGTTTAGGCTATAGCCTAGAGCTTTCGGAATGAAGGTAACAACCCTATGAAATTCGGCTTGAAACTATTTTTAAGCTACTTTGCCATTTTAGGGTTGGGTATCTACCTCTTTATAAATTCAATGCTCCTCGAAGTTAAACCCGGACTTCGCCAATCCATGGAAACCGCCCTGATCGATAGCGCCAACTTACTCGCAGAATTGATCGCGCCGATAGCTCCCTCCACCCCCATTCGTATCGATTTATTAAAACCCGCCGTTAATCACACCCTTGCTCGGCCCATAGACGCAACTATATGGTCGCATAAGCAAACAGGAACAGAGCTACGCATCTATGTCACCAATACAGAAGGCAAGGTTATTTATGACTCCGAAAACCGCGATCTTGGCGCTGATTATTCAAAATGGAATGATGTATACCTCACACTAAAAGGAAAATATGGCGCTCGTAGCACGCAAGAGAACCTAAATGACCGTTTCAGCTCAGTCATGTATATCGGCGCACCGATTTTTGCACATCAGAGCAACGGGCAACGCTCATTAGTCGGCGTACTCTCCATAGGCAAGCCCAATATTAGCGTAGAGCCATTCTGGCAGGCAGCTCAAGACAACATCAGATCTAAAGGGCTCTGGCTCCTGCTTGCTTCAGCTTTGGCTGGTGCTTTACTAGCAACCTGGCTAAGCCTAAATATCCATCGGCTTGTGGAGTATGCACAGAAAACCAGTCGGGGGGAATCAAGTGATCGACCCCGAATAAATGACCCCGATTTAGCCAAACTAGCCCAAGCAATGGAAGAGATGCGCTCGGCATTAGACGGCAAAGAGTATATTGAAGACTATACGCTGACATTAACTCATGAAATGAAAAGCCCACTCACCGCACTAAAAGGCGCCGCAGAACTGATTGGGTTGGCAAAAGACAATGAAATGCGTGATCAGCTCGCAACGAATATAAGCCAGCAAACTGAACGTCTGCAAGCGTTAGTAGATCAAGTCCTTGCTCTCGCTCGCTTGGAAAACTTAGGACAACTTAGCCAACCAAAACATATTAACTTGAAAAAGCTTATTCAAGAGGAGTGCGAACAACTTAAGGTTCGCTTATCGCAAAAAGAGATTCAGCTAAAATTAGAACTTACTGAAGTGAGCCCTATTTTAGGAGACTCGTTACTCCTCAGCCAAGCGATCCGTAACCTAATAGAAAATGCTCTTGATTTTAGTCCCTGCGCAAGCACGATTTTCATTCGTCTTACAGAACAAGACCACACAATTGAACTCGTTATAGAAGACCAAGGCAGTGGCATTCCTGATTACGCTAAAGATAAAATATGGCAACGCTTTTACTCACTACCACGCCCTCAAAACGGCCAAAAAAGTACAGGATTAGGACTTAGTTTTGTCCAACAGATCGCTCAACTTCACAATGCGCAAATCAGCCTTATTAATAATAAGACTCTAGGTACACAAGCAAAGCTTAGTTTCACGAGCAATGCTCACCACCGTTAAAGTTAAATGGCACGACAGAAGATGCCACGTAAAAAACCACTTCTGTATTAAGCACTTCATCCACAAAACAACTGTTCAAAAAATGCTAAGTTTATTGTTTTTACACATGGGCTTTTTTACGCATGCTTTGGCGGCTTACAAGTAACGTATAAACACCACTAGACACAATCACTCCTGCTCCTATCCAAGTCCATATATCGGGTATTTCACCGAAGATCACGAACCCTAATGCAAACGAAAACAATAAACGTGTGTAACGAAAAGGGGTCACGACTGAAACATCACCGGTTCGCATAGCGATAGTCAGCGCATTGTATGCAATCACACCAAATGCAACAGCACCCAAAACAGATAACATTGCCTTGAATTGGAGATCGACAGCTTCCGCCTGAACAACATGTAGCACAAGACCCGTCGGTATCAGAACAAAAAAACCATACACACCTAAATGTGCATTACTCAAAGAAGTAGACGCCCCTCGTGTCGCCAGATCACGACCTGCAAACCCCAAAGTACTGAGCAAAGCAAAAAGGGAAGCAGGATTAAAGCTATCAAGTCCGGGTCTGATAATCATCAGCACGCCACAGAAACCAAGCGCGATCGCTATCCAGCGTGAAGTACTCACATGCTCTCTAAAAATAAGGGCCGCCCCCACCACCACAACCAAGGGGGTCGCCTGTAAAATAGCGGAAGCACTCGATAGTGGGGTAAGCGTAATCGCCAATGCAAAGCACAAACGCCCTATAATTTCACATGCCGCTCGGGTCAATATAGGCCCTGAAACAACTTCAGGGCGCAATACCTTCTCTCCCTTGCTCCAGGTCATCAGCATAAACACAAACATTCCACCAAAACCGAATAACGCCAATACCACCCCTAACGAGATAGTTTCAGCCGCAGCTTTAATAAACATATCTTCGATCGCGAAAGCAGCCATCGCCAATAACATAAAGGTACTGCCTCTTAGATTATCAGCACTTGAACCCGTCAAACCTGTGCCTACCACCCTTTTTGCCATTTCAGACTTTGGAGAAACGTTGTTGGAACGGTGTTCTAGGCATCTGTACATCACCCTGATAGTTCTTAGCCTTGTCACCCTCCCTAGCTTGAATCATTTTTTCGGCTTGTCTTAGTGCATTAAGATCTGCAAAAGAGAGAGCGTCAAAACCACAACGACTTAAATAATCCATTTGATCAGGCAAGATCTCACCTGTGGCCCTAAGCTCACCTTTAAAATTAAATGTTTCGCGTAACAATGATCCGGTTGAAAATCCGGTTCCATCCATAAAGCTCGCGAAAAAGATTACAATCAAGGGCGCTTCTGTGATCGCGGACCTCACTTGATTAAGATCTATTTCACTGGATAACAGCAAACCTGGCTTTTCATGAAACAGCGTAAAATGGGGATAAAACTCCATCCAAACCGCTAAAGGTAAAATATATTTCTTGCACTCTAGCGGTATAAAGTCCGTTTCATTATCGCTAATCAAATACCAATCATCGTTTACTACTTGGCCATTCTTAATAATCTGTTGCATAAACCTGCTCCTTAAAAGCTGCTTTACCTAAACGCTCATAAGTGGAAGAAAATGTCTCAGTCTCGTCTGAGCGTTGCTCAACATACAACTGGATAATTTTTTCAACGGCGGGCGCGACTTTATCCAACGGTAGAGAGGGCCCCAGAACTTTGCCGATAGCTGACTCGTACCCGGTTTTACCGCCTAAGGTAATCTGATAGAACTCTTCACCCTTTTTATCGATGCCTAAAATACCGATATTCGCTATATGATGATGAGCACACGCATTAATGCAGCCAGATATCCTTAAAGACAAATCACCTAATGCATACAATTTATTCAAGTCACTAAAACGCTGCTGAATCGCCTCATTAACGGGCAGGGAACGGGCATTAGCCAAACCGCAAAAGTCGCCACCCGGACAACACACCGTATCAGCTAAAGTACTGACTGTGGGCGTCACTAAACCTTGAGCTTCACTATCCAACCAAAGACTATATAAATCATTTGCTTGAACATCCGCGAGAACAATATTTTGTTGCTGCGTGGTACGCACTTCGCCAAATGAATAGCGATCAGCCAGATCCGCAATATGATGAAGTTGCTCGGTGGTAATATCACCCGGCGCTTGCCCTTCATGTTTCAAAGATAGAGTAACAATTCGATAGCCTGACACTTTGTGACGCTTAACGTTGCGATCCAACCAATTCTGATAGGCTTCAGGATGCGGCCCTGCCTGCTCATGACGTTCAGGTAAAATCTGATAACTCGGCGCTGTAAAAAAAGAACTCGCGTACTTAAACTCTTCTTCCGTTAATTGCGGGTCGGTCTCACAATTACGTTCAAACTCTTTTTCAACTTGGCGAGAAAACTCTTGCGTACCTAAAGCACCCACTAAGATTTTAATCCGCGCTTTGTATTTATTGTCTCTTCGGCCGTACTGGTTATAGACACGTAAAATTGATTTCAGATAACCCAGCAGATATTTTTGCGGTAAAAACTCTCTAATCAGGCTGGCCAACATAGGTGTGCGACCTAAACCGCCCCCTCCCCAAATCTCAAAACCATATTCCCCTGCCGCTGAACGTACAGCTTTAATACCAATATCATGTAAACGGATAGAAGCTCTATCTTCCTCTGCACCAATAACTGCAATTTTGAATTTACGCGGCAAGAAAGCAAACTCTGGATGCAAAGAGGACCATTGACGAATAATTTCGCAGTAAGGCCGAGGATCAATCAACTCATCTACAGCCACCCCCGCTATAGGGTCCGATGTCGTATTACGAATACAGTTGCCACTCGTCTGAATAGCATGCATCTCAACACTGGCAAGGTCCGCCAAAATTTCAGGCACATCTTTAAACTCAACCCAATTGAACTGAACATTCTGCCGAGTGGTAATATGACAATAATCCCTATCATACTTGTGACAGATACCAGCCAGCCTCCTAACCTGCTTAGATGAGAGCATGCCATATGGCACCGCCACCCTTAACATCGGCGCATGCTTTTGTACGTACAAACCGTTTTGTAAGCGCAAAGGTAAAAACGCTTCTTCACTCAACTCCCCGTTTAAAAAGCGGGTCATTTGATCTTTAAATTGAAAAACACGGTTATGAACAACGTCTCGGTCTAAATCATCGTAGTGATACATGCTGGCAACAATCTCGTATTAACAAGGTTAAAAACAACCGGTGTAGCTTAATCCGAAACAGCAAGTAGGCACAGGCACAGCAAAAATAAAATAAATAGGAACAGTCAAAATCCACACACAAAACACACGCTTCACACATCAGGCTCCCACATCGCTTCTTTAAGCTAATGCTAAGTGATTCATTATTGGAGAGGCATTATGTCTAAGCGTATTACACTAAAGCTGATCATTATTGGCATTCTTGGTTTGTTACTCTGGATCCCCCTTTTACTTGAACAAGGGGTTATCTACGAACGCATGAGTTATCGCTCTCAGGTTGTAAATGACATTGCCAGTAAATGGACCGGGCAGCAGACAATTTCAGGACCGATTGCCATTATTCCGTGGCACATTAAATATCAAGAACAGCAATGGAGTGAAAAGGAAAAAACATATAAAACCGTTAATCGTAAATTGAGTGGCAAGCACCTACTACTGCCAACAAAGTTAACCAGCCATGCGGATATCAAAAACGATACCCGTAGCCGAGGCATCTACCAGATCCCGGTTTACAGCGGCAACCTAAATATCGAAGCTGAATTTTCTAACGCGAAGCTACTGAAACACAAAGCCCAGTTAGAAAAGAAATATAAAGGTCAGATGCTTTGGGGCCAAGCACGCATGACAGTTCTTATCTCCGACACACGGGGGATCGTTTCTGAACCAGATGCTCAATGGGGAGAATCAAAACTCAGTTTCACCTCCGGAAGTCACTTAAAAGCAAATATGCAGGGTATTAACGCAGAGGTTCCTTCCTTTCTAGCAAGTAAGTTATCCACAACCTCAATGTCTTTAAGCATGCAGATAAAAGGGATGGAAACCTTACTGATTACGCCTACAGGCGACAACAGCCGCATCAATATGAAATCAGACTGGCCACACCCTAGTTTTACTGGCCGCCATCTACCCACCAACTATGACATTTCAGAAACAGGTTTTACTGCTCAGTGGGACACCTCACCTTTTTCTGGAGATTTAAACACTGTCCTTCAAAGCTGCCAAGAGAACCGTAACTGCAATCTCAGCAGCTATGCTGTTGGTACAGAGTTTATTGATCCTGTAGATATGTATTCCCAAGCGGAACGCGCCATAAAGTATGGCCTTTTATTCATTGCCGTAACGTTTATGCTTTTCTTCCTCTTTGAAGTACTTAAGAAACTACAGATACATCCGATTCAGTATGGCATGGTCGGTATGGCTCTCGCTCTGTTCTACTTACTACTGATATCCCTAAGCGAGCATATCCCTTTTGCTTGGGCGTATATCGTTGCAACAACCGCTTGTTGCGGCCTTTTGGGGATTTATTTAAGCGCCGTCTTAAAAAGCAGCCAGCGAGGAGGGAGTTTTGCAGCAGGAATTACAGTGTTATATGGCTTACTCTATATGATTATTTCATCCGAGGATTTTGCCTTACTCATGGGATCCGTGCTGATTTTCTCAATACT
>CERC01058296.1_pt1 | contig 12028 bp, 6 predicted proteins | sample 530921 | NCBI WGS metagenome assembly CERC01 (sample SAMEA2621099, study PRJEB7988) | marine metagenome | isolation source: saline water (ENVO:00002010), including
CTGTGCGGCTATCTAGGACTGGAGTTATCGCCGCTACGCAAGCAGCGGCGCGTGCTGGTGGTGGACCATCAGGAAGTGTTTGCGGGATTGACGGTCGATGAAGTGTTCGGCATGCAGCATTTTCCGGTAGATGCTTTTTCCGAACAGCTGCCTCCTGTTGAGGCATCGATTCAACCATTCATTCATGGTGTTTTTCAGCGTGAGCAGCCCTGGCTGGTCTTCAGTCCGCACGCGCTTGCCGCGCACCAGAAATTCCTGGACGTGGCGTATTGATTTAGGTGGGGTCGGGTGATGCCGGCCTTTTGGTTCTTGGAAGGAAACGTACGGGTGGTCCAGGCGGGGGCCGGAAAAAATGAAAAAAATGAACGCGAATGCATTGTTGGCAGGTGTACGTAGCAATACGTTGATTGCTGGCCTGTTTATCCTCCTGATCGTGTCGATGGTGCTGCTGTTCGTGAACTTTGCGTACATCAATACACAGGCCGACTACGATAACGAATATGTTGGACACGCAGGTGAGCTGCGAGTTCTCTCCCAGCGTATTGCGAAGAACGCGGTTGAGGCGGCCACTGGTACTGCCGAAGCATTCGACTCGCTGAAAGATGCTCGCAATGACTTCAGCGAGCGTTGGAGCTATCTCTCCGTCGGTGATGAGCGCATTGGGCTGCCGGCGGTGCCGGAGTCGCTTCAGTCTGAGGTGGCGGCAGTGCAGCAGGATTGGGATACGCTGCGGCAAAACACTGACGCGATCCTTGCCAGCGAACAAACCGTACTGTCCTTGCACCAGGTTGCTGCGACCCTGGCCGAAACCATCCCCCAGCTTCAGGTCGAGTATGAGGAGGTCGTGGACATCCTTCTCGAAAGTGGTGCCCCTGCCGCTCAGGTTTCCGTAGCGCAGCGTCAGTCGCTGCTCGCGGAACGTATTCTGGGCTCGGTCAACAAGGTACTTTCCGGCGACCAGGACTCAGTGCAGGCTGCAGATATGTTTGGTCGTGACGCCAGCCTGTTCGGTCGCGTCCTCAGCGCCATGCTCGAAGGCAACGAAGCCATGGGGATCACCCGGGTGAGCGACGTCGAAGCATTGGATCGGCTGGCGGCAATCTCTGAGCTGTTCCAGTTCGTGTCCGGATCAGTGGATGAAATCCTGGAAACTTCACCGGAACTGTTCCAGGTGCGTGAGTCATCGAACAGTATTTTCGAAGTCTCGCAGACCCTGCTCGACAAAACGTCCGAACTGACCCAAGGGCTTCAAAATCGTGCCGAAGCCCGTTACGTCAATACACTGGCTGGCTATGTCCTTGGTGCATTGGCACTGGCTTCAATTCTGTTGATCGGCCTGGTCATGGTCCAGGTTACACGTCGTCGGTTGAGCGAAACCGCGGAAAAGAACGAGCGTAACCAGACAGCGATTTTGCGTCTGCTCGACGAAATCGGCGATCTGGCTGACGGTGACCTGACGGTAGCTGCCACGGTTACCGAAGACTTCACCGGCGCCATCGCCGACTCGATCAACTATTCCATTGACCAGTTGCGAGACTTGGTTGAAACGATCAACCAGACCGCCGTACAGGTCTCTGGTGCGGCCCAGGAAACCCAGGCGACCGCGATGCATCTGGCCGAGGCATCCGAGCATCAGGCTCAGGAAATTGCCGGTGCATCGGCGGCGATCAACGAAATGGCGGTGTCGATTGACCAGGTATCGGCCAACGCCGCCGAATCCTCGGCGGTAGCTGAGCGCTCGGTAGCGATCGCAAACAAGGGCAACGAGGTGGTGCATAACACCATCACCGGCATGGATAACATTCGGGAGCAGATTCAGGACACCTCCAAGCGAATCAAGCGTCTCGGCGAGTCCTCGCAGGAGATCGGGGATATCGTTAGTTTGATTAACGACATCGCCGACCAGACAAACATCCTTGCGTTGAACGCTGCGATTCAGGCCTCCATGGCAGGTGATGCCGGTCGAGGCTTCGCGGTAGTTGCGGACGAAGTACAACGCCTTGCGGAGCGATCCTCTGCTGCAACAAAGCAGATCGAAGCCCTGGTGAAAACGATTCAGACCGACACGAACGAAGCGGTTATCTCGATGGAGCAGACTACATCCGAAGTGGTTCGAGGTGCCCGTCTGGCCCAGGACGCCGGGGTTGCTCTGGAGGAAATCGAAAAGGTATCCAAGAGCCTCGCGGCGCTTATCCAGAACATTTCCAACGCGGCCCGCCAGCAGGCGTCGTCGGCTGGTCATATTTCCAACACCATGAACGTCATTCAGGAAATTACCTCGCAAACCTCCTCGGGCACCACCGCTACTGCGAGGAGCATTGGTAACCTCGCCAAGATGGCCAATGAAATGCGGCATTCGGTATCCGGCTTTACCCTGCCGGAAGCGCAGGATCAGGCCTGAATTGGAGAACGCGGCGGCCTGAAATGGCCCGCTGTGGAAGTTCATGGATAAGGGGCAGGGCATGCAGCCAGGTGTTGATTGGTCACTGAGACCCTTGGCTGATATGTCGGCGGCGGAATTCAATGACTGGCAGGCCCTGCTCGAAGAGCGCTCCGGTATGGTCGTGACCGAGCAGCGTCGGGCCTTTCTTCAGACCAATCTGAGCAGCCGAATGCGCGAAGTCGGGGCGCAGGACTACGCGAGTTATTTCCGTCAGGTCACTGACGGCCCCCGCGGGGCTGTGGAATGGTCCACCCTCATGGACCGTCTGACGGTACAGGAGACTCGCTTTTTCCGTCACCCGCCGTCGTTTGCAGTGCTTTCCGATTACATAAAGGGGCGTGTCGAGTCGCGAAGCGCTGCTCAGCCCTGGTCGCTGTGGAGCGTTGGTTGCGCAAGCGGCGAGGAAACATACTCGTTGGCGATTTGTACCGCAGAGGCGCTCAAGTGCGCCGGCGGCGAAACACAGTTTGGTGTGATAGGAACCGATATCAGTCTCAGCGCGTTAAGCCGTTCGCGCGAGGGCCTTTACGGTCTTCGTCGGCTCGAGCAGCTGGACCCCGACCTACGCGAGCGGTATTTCCAACCACTGGCGGGTGATCGTTTCCAAGTAGTGCCTAGCCTGGCAGCAAGGGTGTGCTTTGCCCGACTTAACGTGCTGGAGCTGGCCAGTTCGCCAATGTCCGATGTGGACGTCATTTTTTGTCAGAACCTGTTGATTTACTTCCGTCGCTGGCGCCGCCGCGAAATCCTCAATCGTCTTGTCGAGCGCCTGGCGCCGGGAGGATTGCTGGTTATCGGTGCGGGCGAGGTTGTTGGTTGGCAGCACCCGGAGCTAGTTCCGGTGGCTGATAGTCAGGTTCTGGCCTTTACCCGGAAATGTTTATGAGCGGAGTCGCTATGGGTGATCGGCACGATTATGTCGCCCTGGAGTGGGTGAAAGGCGAAATTGCCGAAACGCTGAAGCAGGCACGGCAGGCCTTGGAAGCGTTCGTCGAAAACCCGCAAGACTCGACGCGGATGCGCTTCTGTCTGACCTACGTGCATCAGGTGCTCGGCACCTTGCAGATGGTTGAGTTTTATGGCGCTGCACTGCTTGCCGAGGAAATGGAGCAGCTTGCCCGTGCGCTGTTGGATGAAAGCGTCGCCAGCCAGACCGAAGCGCTTGAAGTGCTCATGCAGGCGATTCTGCAGATGCCGGTTTATCTGGATCGTATCCAAAGTGCTCGGCGCGATCTACCCATGGTCGTGCTGCCGCTGCTTAACGATCTTCGGGCGGCGCGTGGCGAGAAGCTGTTATCGGAAACCAGCCTGTTTTCGCCAAACATGTCCGCGCGGGCGCCGGCCCTGTCGGGCGAGTTTTTGGCGCAGCGACAGACCGAGGATCTGCCAAGTTTGCTGCGAAAACTACGGCAGATGTTGCAGGTCGCGTTGGTAGGGGTCATTCGCAACCAGGATCTACCTACCAACCTAAGCTATATGGCGCGAGTCTTCGCGCGTCTGGAAATGCTCTGTAAGGATGCGCCGTTGGGCGCGCTGTGGCAGATCGCATCCGGCGTGGTTGAGGGGCTCGCCAGTGGCGCTGTCGTTAATGGCACCACGGTTCGGAACCTGTTACGGCAGGTAGACAAAGAGCTGAAGCGTCTGGTCGCTCAGGGCGCAGAGGGCATCAACCAGGCCGCCCCTGACGAGCTGACCAAGAATCTGCTGTTCTATATCGCCAAGGCGCCGGCTCAGTCGCCCCGCATCCAGGCCTTGAAAGCTGAGTACAGTCTGGATGATGCGTTGCCTGACAGCACGCTAGTCGACGAAGAGCGGGCTCAGCTGGCCGGGCCGGACCGCGGTGCCATGCGCTCGGTTGTGGCCGCTTTGTGTGAGGAGCTGGTTCGGGTCAAGGACAGCCTGGACCTCTTTGTACGCAGCGACCGTCTGGGACTCACTGAGCTTGGCGCGCTGCAGCCGCCGCTCAAGCAGATTGCCGATACACTCGCCGTGCTCGGTTTCGGTCAACCACGTCGGATCATTCTAGAGCAGATCAGCCTGGTCGAAGCCTTGGCCAATGGGCAGCAGCAGCCTGACGACGCTGCTTTGATGGATGTCGCAGGCGCCCTGCTGTACGTCGAGGCGACGCTCGCTGGCATGGTTGGGGGCACCGCAGCCGAGCATCGAGGCGAGGAGAGTCACCTCCCAACCACGGACGTCGGCCAGATCCATCGCCTGGTTATCCGAGAGGCGCGTACAGGCCTGGAACAGGCGAAAGACGCGATTATCGAGTTCATAGCCTCCCAATGGAATCATCAACATCTGGCGCGTGTTCCGGAGTTGCTTACCCAGTCCCGCGGCGGGCTCGCAATGGTACCCCTTGCCCGCGCTGCTGCCTTGCTGGATGCCTGTAACCGCTACATCCAGGAGCAATTGCTTGCGAAGCAGGCGATCCCGGATTGGCAGAGTCTGGATACGCTGGCTGATGCAATAACCAGCGTCGAGTACTACCTCGAGCGTCTCAGCGAAGATTGCGGCTCGCAGGGCGACCTGATTCTGGATGTCGCTGAAGAAAGTCTGCAGGCGTTGGGCTATCCGCTCAGTGAGCAGCCTTCTAGCGCGTTGGGAGAAGCCAGCCCTGAGGTGAGCGTCGAGCCGTCAGATCCGCTCGATGACATCGAAGTGCTGCCTTCCGAGCCCGCGGAGGCCCCCGAGCCGGCTGCCGAAATGCAAGACCAGGCCTCGATACGATCAGATTTACCGCCTTCTGAGCAGCACCCGAGTGTTGATACCGAGCTGGCCAACCAAGGAGCATTGGGCGTCGATGTTTTGGCGGAAACCGAGTCGTTCGATTGGCCAGGCGAAACTCTCGAACTGACCGAGTTGGAGCCTTTGCAGGCGGACGATGCGTCGCACGCTGCCGAAGGACAGCCTGCCGATGATTCGCCGGGCTACGAGCTGGAGTGGAGCGAAGCCGAGATGGCTGCGCTCGATATGCCTGAAGTCGTGCTGCCCGGCCCCATGGTTCATTCGGCTTCTGACGAGCCGGCTCTGACCATGGAGGACGTAATGGCTACGCCTGTCGTCTCGGTCAATCCCCCTGCTTGGGATGTTCCGCCGAGCCTTCTGCCTCCGCCTGAAGATGAGGAGGCAGTCGATGATGACTTGCTCGAAGTGTTCATCGAGGAAGCCGCTGAGGTTCTCGAAACCATCACCGAATACCTGCCGCGTTGGTGTGAAGACCCCTCTGACAAGGAGGCGCTCGGCGAGGTGCGGCGCGCCTTCCATACACTCAAGGGCAGCGGGCGCATGGTCCGTGCGTTGATCATTGGCGAACTCGCCTGGTCTGTCGAAAACCTGCTCAATCGGGTCCTTGATCGCAGCATTGACGTAGGCGAGCCGGTCAAGCAACTGGTACGTGACGTAGTGGCTCTGATGCCAACCCTGGTCGAAGAGTTTGCAGCGAAGGCACAACGCCAGCGCGACGATGTCGATCGGTTGGCTGCCAACGCTCACGCCTTGGCCAAAGGGGAGTCACCTGAACCTGACCCTCAGGGCGGAGTCGCGATTGACCAGCCGGCCCAGGAAGAGGTGATTGATGAAGTGCTGGATCCGCAGTTGCTGGAGATATTCCGCAACGAGGCAGAGGCGCATCTTGCAACGCTCGTCGACTTTCTCGCCGATTGCGCGCAACGTCTGCCGCAACCAGTTACCGACCCTTTACAGCGTGCGCTACATACCCTCAAGGGGAGCGCGCACATGGCCGGAATCCTTCCGATGGCAGAGATCGCCACACCATTGGAAAGAATGGTCAAGGAGTTCAAGGCCAACCTGATACAGATGGATCTGGCTGAGGCCGAACTGTTACATACCGCAGAGCAGCTGCTCAGGCGAGGGCTGGACAATCTTGAGCGTGAGCCACTGGCAACGATCGAGGGAGCAGAAGATTTCATAGCCAGCGTGCATGCGCTGCATCAGGCACGGCTGGCGGACGCTGGCGAGCGTGGTGATACAGAACAGGGTGAGCCACGCGATCCAGGCATGATTGCGATGTTTCTCTCCGAGGGCATGAACATCCTGCTCGACGCCGAAGCGCTTTTGCAGAGCTGGCGCGAGCATCCTGCCGAGCGGCAGGAGCTAACGGCGTTGTTGGAAGAGTTGACGACGCTTGGTCTCGGCGCTCAGATGGCCGAGCTTCCGCAAATCGACACGCTGTGTCAGGTGTTACTCGACCTGTATGCGGTTGTGCAGGAAGGTCGTCTCGCAGTCAGCGCACGGTTCTTCGATGACGTTGAACAGGCTCACGAGGCGCTGGTTGGCATGATGGATCAGGTGGCGGCCGGTCTGCAGGTGACCGGACAGCCGGAGCTGGTGGGCCGGCTTGAACAGTTGCTGGCCGAAGCGATTGATCCGCTCACCTTTGAGCAGCCGGGCGAAGAAAGCGCCATGGCGCCGTCTGCTACGTTTGACTCAATGGACGGTGCTACACAGCCTCAAGCCGAAGCCGAAGCCGAAGCCGAAGCCGAAGCCGAAGCCTGGCTCGCCGAGCCTTCGTTGGGCCAGGACGAGCTAGACGAGGAAATGGTCGAGATCTTTCTTGACGAAGCGGTCGATCTGTTGGAGAGCGCTGGCGGTGCGCTGGAACGCTGGCTGGGAGACCCAGCCAATCAGTTGGCGTTATCGGCCTTGCTGCGTGACCTGCATACCCTCAAAGGCGGCGCGCGAATGGCTGAAATTCGGCCGATCGGTGATCTCGCGCATGAGCTGGAAACCCTCTATGAAGGGCTTTCAGACGGTCGCTACGTGCATACGGATGATCTTGCCTCGCTGCTCCTACGCAGCCACGATCAGCTGGCTATTCAACTTGAGCAGCTCCAGGCGCACAAGCCAATGGACCCCGCTGCGCGGCTAATCGAGCATATTCGCGCCTATCGGCATGGGATCGCACCGAGCTTCGACCCGGCTGTTTCGTCCGATGACGAAATGCAAATGGTCGACGAGGACCCGCAGAGGGCTGAGTCCGCTGCTGATGACTCAGAGCAACTGAAAGCTGCGCAGGGGCCCGATGATCCCATGCTCGAGCATGATGCGGACACCGATGAACCTGAGGTCGAACGTGCATCGGGCGACGCTCTCCCGTTTGAAGCGTTGGTCCAGCCAGTGGAGCAGGTTGTCGTAGAGCTGCCCGAAGAGCCGAAACCGGCCGAATCGAAGGAGCCGACTCCGGCGGCCGAGTCAGGCAAGGCAGGAGCAGGCAGCTGGGAAAACCGCGATCCAGAGCTGGTAGAGATATTTCTAGAGGAAGGCTTTGACATCATCGAGCGCGCCGGAGCATCGCTTCAACGCTGGATCGATGATGTGGACAATAGTTTTGAGATCGAAGCGTTGCAGCGGGATCTGCACACCCTGAAAGGCGGTGCGCGGATGGCGGACATACGCGAGATCGGTGATCTGGCCCACGAATTGGAGTACCTCTACGAGGGGCTGTGCGCCGGTCATTACCGCGCCAGTCCAACCTTGTTCGCCCTCTTGCAAACATGCCATGACCGCCTCGCGGCGATGCTCGATGCCGTGCGCGCTTTCCGTGAGCTGCCGGACGGACAAGACCTGATCGCAACCATTCAGCGTTTTCGGGCGAACCCTGAAGAGCAATTGAGCATGCCCAGCAGCGTTGCGTTGAAGGCAGCGCAGGATGCCGCCCAAGACGCTGCCGAAGCCGAGATTCTCGATATTTTCGTCGAAGAAGCGGACGAGCTGCTGGAGGAAATGGAGTCCGCTCTCGGGCGCTGGGAAGCCACAGGGGATGGCGTCGCGCCTCTGGCCGACATGATGCGGGTGCTCCATACCCTGAAAGGTGGTGCGCGGCTGGCGGCTCAAGTTCGTCTGGGCGACATGGCTCATGACCTGGAGCAACGTCTCAGCGATGCGCAACTGCAAGACGGTCCATGGACTGACAGCCTGTTTCTGGACGTGCAGGGCAGCTATGACGCATTGCTCAAAGAAGTCGAGTCGATGCGCTCGCGGCTGATAACTGAGCCCGATCTGGAGACAGACTCACAGCCGCAGGAAAATACGCAGGCGGAGCACACAAGCTCGTCCGTCATCGTGCTCGAAACGCCTATTGTGGCCGCCAGTGCTCAGGCTCCGATCAGCACCTCGCCGGCTAAGGTTCTGCCATTCATCCGCCGCGCCGAACAGGCTGCACTGGATGCTGCTTCACGCCGCGCACCGCAGGAACTGGTCAAGGTGCCTGCGGACCTTTTGGAGGGATTGGTCAACCTGGCGGGCGAAACATCAATTTTCCGCGGTCGGGTTGAGCAGCAGGTCAGCGACGTTGGCTTCACCTTGGGAGAGATGGAAGCCACTATCGAGCGGGTTCGCGATCAGTTGCGACGGTTGGACACCGAAACCCAGGCGCAGATCCTTAGCCGCTATCAGGCTGAGGCCGAGCGTGCAGGCTACGACGACTTCGATCCGCTGGAAATGGACCGGCATTCGCAGTTGCAGCAGCTGTCACGCGCACTGTTCGAGTCGGCATCGGACCTGCTGGATCTAAAGGAAACCCTGGCCGCGCGTAATCGCGACGCGGAAACCTTGCTGCTGCAGCAGGCGCGGGTCAACACGGAGCTGCAGGAAGGCCTCATGCGCACCCGCATGGTTCCCTTCGATCGGCTGGTGCCTCGTTTGCGCCGGATCGTTCGTCAGGTGGCTGGCGAGCTAGGCAAGCAGGTCGAGTTCCAGGTGGGCAATGCGACAGGTGAGATGGACCGCAGCGTACTCGAGCGCATCGTTGCGCCATTGGAGCATATGCTGCGCAACGCGGTTGACCACGGTATTGAGGTCGGCGCCAAGCGTGTCGCAGCAGGTAAGCCCGAGCAGGGCAACATTCGCCTGGACCTGAGCCGTGAAGGCGGGGATATCGTGCTGGCCTTGAGCGATGACGGTGCAGGCATCAACCTTGAAGCCGTTCGCCGCAAGGCGATCGAGCGCGGCTTGATGCAGCCCGGCATCGAACTGTCGGACCATGACGTGCTGCAGTTCATTCTCGAGGCCGGTTTCTCGACCGCCGAGCAAGTGACGCAGATATCCGGGCGTGGCGTCGGCATGGATGTGGTGCATTCCGAGGTCAAGCAGCTCGGGGGCTCCATGAGTATCGAGTCTACGCTTGGCAAAGGAACACGCTTCCTGATCCGCCTGCCATTCACTGTGTCGGTCAATCGGGCTCTGATGGTGTATTCCGGCGAGGATCTTTATGCGATTCCGCTGAACACGATCGAAGGTATCGTGCGTGTGTCGCCTTTCGAACTCGAAGCCTATTACCAGCCAGGTGCATCGCGCTTCGAGTATGCGGGACAGACCTATGAGTTGCGCTACTTAGGCGAGCTGCTGAACAACGGTCAGCGGCCAAAGCTGGTCGGGCAAAGCCTGCCGTTGCCGGTAATCCTGGTGCGTTCGAATGACCACAGTGTGGCGGTACAGGTCGATAGCCTCGCCGGTTCCCGAGAAATTGTGGTGAAGGGCTTGGGGCCGCAATTTGCCACTGTGCCAGGTATTTCCGGTGCGACCATCCTCGGCGATGGCCGAGTTGTTGTGATCCTCGATCTGCTCGCGACAATCCGTGTTCTGCATGCGCATTTGCTCACCCAGCAGCAACCATTGCGCCTGCTCGGCGAAGACGAACCGGCCGATATTGAAGTTGATCGGCCAACGCTGGTGATGGTCGTTGACGATTCGGTGACTGTGCGCAAGGTCACCAGCCGCCTCCTAGAGCGGAACGGAATGAACGTGCTGACGGCCAAGGATGGTGTCGACGCAATCACGCAGCTGCAGGAGCGCAAGCCGGACATCATCCTGCTGGATATCGAGATGCCGCGGATGGACGGTTTCGAAGTAGCGACGCTGGTGCGACACGATGAGCATCTGAAGGATCTGCCCATCATCATGATTACCTCGCGAACCGGCGAAAAGCACAGGGATAGGGCCATGGCCATCGGTGTGAACGAGTACCTTGGAAAGCCTTATCAGGAATCGCTGCTACTCGAGACAATCCAGAAATTGGTTCCGCGTCATGAGTGAAGTCAGCCCCGCCCGTATCGGTGTGATCGCAGACACTTCGTTGCAGCGCCATGTGTTGCAGCAGGCCTTGAGTGCCAATGGTTACAACGTCGTGCTCAACTGCGACCCGGCGCGGATTGAGGAATCAGACCTGGTGGCAGCGCAAGCCGACCTGTGGCTGGTTGATCTCGCGCAGACCGAGGATTCCCCTCTGGTCAATGCCTTGCTCGAGCGGGACAGCTGTCCGGTTTTGTTTGGCGAGGGGCACGCGCCGGAGCGCCACTCCGAACATTATCCGCGCTGGGAACGGCGCATGTTTGGCAAGCTGAAGCGGTTGGTTGGCGACCCTTCTCGAGTTGTGGGCCCACGTCTTGAGGTGTTGCGTGGGGAAGCGGAACGTGCCACCCGCCTGGCGTTGCCTGGCACGCTGCTGGCTGCGGCTGATTCGATCGCCGGGGAACCTGCCCGCGAAGTATGGCTACTGGCGGCATCGCTGGGCGGGCCAGAGGCGGTAAAGGCTTTTCTTGATGCGCTGCCGGTGGGGCTGCCGGTTGGCTTCGTCTACGCCCAGCATATCGAGGCAAGCTTCGAATCGGCCCTATCGCAAGCGGTGGGGCGACACAGTCAGTGGAGCGTTAATCAAAGTCGTGCAAACGACTCGATACGTTGCGGTGAGGTGGTCGTGGCGCCTATCAGCGAGGAGATGGGGTTCGGCAAGGATGGCGCCATGCTGCTCCATGGGCGAAGCTGGCCCGAGCCCTATAGTCCGTCCATCGATCAGATGATGCTTAATCTGGCTCAGCAGTTCGGTGATCGTTGCGGTGTTATCGCATTCAGCGGCATGGGCAGCGATGGCAATGCCGCAGCCGCCTATGTTTTACGTCAGGGCGGCAGGGTCTGGACACAACGAGCCGACTCTTGCGTCTGCTCGAGCATGCCCGACAGCCTCCGCGAGGGTGGCTATAGCTCGCTCAGTGGTGACCCTCGCGAGCTGGCTCAGGCCTTGGTCAATCATTTTGCGCAACAGGCCAGCCAGCCCGTTGCGGCATTGCAACTGGATAACCTATGAGTCAAGCCGCTATCACTCAGGATACCTCTGCCAGCCTAACCGGGCTTCTGGTCCCCTTAGCCGACCGAATGTTGCTAGTGCCAAACGTCGCGTTAGCCGAGCTTATTCCTTATCGCGCTCCGCAGTCGGCGCAAGGCACCCCGCCCTGGTTCCTCGGGCAGGTGTCGTGGCGAGACCTGACATTGCCGCTGCTGTCGTTCGAGGCGGCATCGGGCGGTCAACCCAGCACCGGGGCCGGTTCGCGCGTAGCCGTGCTAAATGCCCTGGGTGGGCGTGATCATGTGAAGTTCATTGCTTTGCTGGTTCAGGGTATCCCGCGCTCGGTCAAGGTTGACCCAAATTTGGCACGCTCGGACGTCCCGTTGGCCCCCCTGGAGTTGGATGCGGTCAACCTGGGCGATGTCCAGGCGCGCATACCGGACCTTATCGCGCTGGAGCAGAAACTGGCGGACGCCGGCCTGATCTGAGTCGGGACATGCCGG
>CERC01033316.1_pt1 | contig 12010 bp, 12 predicted proteins | sample 530921 | NCBI WGS metagenome assembly CERC01 (sample SAMEA2621099, study PRJEB7988) | marine metagenome | isolation source: saline water (ENVO:00002010), including
TTCCAAGGTTTATCTAGATTCTCTCTAATAAAATCCATAGTAATATTAGGATTATAAGAAATTCCATTCCAATTCCAAGGTTTATCTAGATTCTCTCTAATAATATTTATAGTAATATTTGGATTTTTAGAAATCAAAAACCAATTCCAAGGTTTATAAGGATTCTCCTCAATAATATCCCATGTAATATTTTGATTACAAGAAATTTCAACCCAATCCCAAGGTTTATCAGGATTCTCTCTAATAATATCCATAGTAATATTTGGATTACCAGATAATTTTCTCCAATCCCATTTTTTATCTGGATTGTTCTCAATTAGGTTTAAAAGTTTTTTTCCAACAATATTACGTGCTAATGTTTCCAAATCCATTTTTGATTATTCGTAATTGTTTGACACTTAGTGTGTTTATAAATGTTATGTGTTTTCATAAGAGTATATGTATTGTCAATTAAATACTTTCAAAAAAGTATTTCAATTTTAAATATCATAAATAAAAAAGTATTTCAATTATGATATATATAATATCTTATGTGGGACTCGAACCCACGGCCTCCCGATTAGAAGTCGGGCGCACTGCCAACTGTGCTAATAAGACAATCTTCCTCCCCAACACCCAACTATATTACTCCAGGTGGGTCTTGATCCCACTACCTCGGCGTTATAAGCACCGCGCTCTGACCTGATGAGCTACAGGAGTTTAATTCTAGAAACATTTAAAAAAATCAGATTAAGGCATAGATGTTTTTTGTTTGCTGTTAGTTTCTATGTGTGCTTGAAGCTAAAATTAACTCGCATAATTGTAGATATTGCTGTAAGCTTCATTTTCTGGAAAGTATGTTGTCTCTATCAAAGACGTTTATTAATATGTTTAATATTTGCTGTCTCTTTCCTTTACACTATACTATGGTGTATAGTCTTTAAGTTGTTTTTGAGACATATAATATATTAATCAATCTCGTCAATTACGGGATCATTAACATTGTCATTACTTCCAACATTTGATTTTTCTTTATTATTGTTTTCTGCTTTTTCAAATATTGGTTTAATATACTCCTCCAATTCTCTCTGTTTCTCTTCATATTCTTCCTTTGAAGCATCCATATTTGTATCCAACCAATTAATTATAGAATCACATTTATTACTTAACATATCAATATCATTTTTATCCAATTTGTCTTTCATTGTATCACTCAACGATGATTTTGTTTGAAATACCAATCCTTCCAAATTATTCTTAGTAATTACACGCTCTCTATTTTTATCATCTTGTTCTTTAAATTTATTTGCTTCTTCGACCATTTTATCAATTTCTTCTTGTGTATGCTTATTGCTATTATTGTCAATTTGTATCTTTTCACTTTTACCTGAACTTTTTTCCACAGCTGTAACAGTAAGAATACCATTACAATCTAGAGAATAAGAAATTTCAATTTGTGGAACACCTCTAGGCATTGGAGGGATATTATTCAAATTAAATTCCCCAAGTTTATTATTATCCTTTGTTAGAGACCTTTCGCCTTCAAAAACAGATATAGTACAACCAGGTTGATTATCTCTATATGTGCTAAATGTTTGTTTTTTAACACAAGGAATAGTTGTATTTCTATCAATAATATTGGTCATTACACCACCAGCAGTTTCAACACCTAGAGAGAGAGGTGCAACATCCAACAATAACAAATCATTAATTTGTTTATCTTGAACATCACCCTTTATAATTGTTGCCTGAACTGTTGCACCAAAAGCAACCGCTTCATCTGGATTAATATTTTTACATGGTTCTTTATTAAAATATTCTGTTAACATTTGCTGAATCTTTGGAATACGAGTTGTTCCACCAACCAAAATAATTTCATGAATATCTGATTTTGACATCTTTGCATCTTTTAATGCCTTCTCAATAGGAGAGAAACATCTCTTAAAAAATGCATCACATAACATTTCAAATTTGGCTTTTGTAATTGTTGATACAAAATCTGTTCCCTGATATAGACTATCAATTTCAATATTTGCCGTATTAGATGATGACAATGTTCTTTTAGCCCGTTCACACGCTGATTTTAAACGTTTAATTGCCCTTTGTGAATCACTGATATCTATTTTATGTTTATTTTTGAATTCTCTCTTAAAATAGTCAACCAACATATTATCAATGTCTTCACCACCAAGATGTGTATCACCTGCTGTTGATTTAACTTCAAATACACCATCATCCAATGTTAAAATAGAAATATCGTGTGTTCCACCACCACAATCGAAAATAATAATATTCTTCTCTCTTTCTGTTTGTTTATCAATACCATAAGCAATCGATGCTGCGGTTGGTTCATTAATAATTCGCAAAACATTTAGACCCGCAATTGCACCTGCGTCTTTCGTAGCTTGTCTTTGTGCATCATTAAAATATGCCGGCACGGTAATAACAGCATCTTTAACATCATGACCTAGGTATTGTTCTGAAATGCGTTTCATTTCAGATAGAATCATCGCACTGATTTCTTCAGGAAAAAATGTTTTTGTTTCTCCCATATATTCAACATTAAATGCTGGTTTATTATTCTTATTAATAATTTTAAATGGCATATTTTTCATTTCTGTTTGCACAACTGGGTCATCATATTGAAGTCCGATAAACCGTTTTGCATCATAAATTGTATTTGCTGTATTTTGTGAAGCGGAGTTTTTAGCACCAATACCAATAATTCTCTCGTTATCTTTAAATGAAACATATGATGGAGTTGTTCTATCCCCTTGTTCATTTGTAAGAATTTCAACTCGTCCATCTTTCCAAACACCGACACAAGAATATGTAGTTCCAAGGTCAATTCCAATAGCTTTAGATGTGCTCATTATATATTTTATTAATATCATATTATCTTTAAATTTTTTTATAATATCATTAATTTATAAATGAATATATTTAAAAACGATATTACAAGAGGAATAATATTTTTAGTAGGATGTATTGGAACACGTTTATCATTATCTATTTTTATTTTATATAATCCTTATTATAGATTATTATCATTACTATTATTTTCAATTGGGTTGGGTTTTATAACAATATATTTATTTGGATTGAGAGAGAAAGGGAGAGAAGTTGGTGGTGGAACAATATGGTGGAATACTTTAAGACCTATACACGGCATATTATATATAATAGGTTCATATTACTTATACAATAACAATAAAAAAAATAGTTCAATTGCGATATTTATTGATACGGTAATTGGATTAATATCATGGTATAACCATAGAATAATAGGTTAATTTTAGTATTTGAATTTTGAAAATAAAAAGTATTTGAATTTTTAATTTCAAAAAAAGCTGTCTTGGTGGGTTTCGATCCCACTGCTTTGCGGTTAACAGCCGCACGCTCTTCCGATTGAGCTACAAGACAATTGTTCTTCGGTTAGCCACCTAATTAGATGTTTCCAGGAAATCCCGCGTGGAGGACAAAGAACATATTTCCCTTTGCATGGAGTGGGATTCGAACCCACGAGTGCGAACACAGAGGGTCTTAAATCCTCCCCCTTAGACCAGCTCGGGCATCCATGCTTGTTTTTAGCCAAACTCCCTCTACTTACTATTTTTCTTTTTTTTGAACTGTATTATCTTGAACTGTATTATCTTGAACTGTATTATCTTGAACTGTATTATCCTGAACTGTATTATCTTGAACTGTATTATCCTGAAATGTATTATATATTATATATTATAAACTATAATTGCACCACCCAAAACCAATTTATACGACCATAGTTTATAAGGCTACAACCATATAAAATCAATTATAGATTTATAATACTTCAAATTAGCCAAACTCCCATATTATTTTCTGGAAACATATATTGGTATTTTTAATATTGGTATTTTTTAATAAATTTGTTTGCTGTGTGTTTCCTTTACACTATATAGTGTAGTGTTACTTTTAAGTAGTTTCTTACAAAATATAATATATCCAGATAACTATTTAAATAAAACTGAAAAACTTTTAACGTATTTAACAATATATAATATTACTCATAACGACTCCAAACAATAATATCAAATAACAGAGAATATCATTTCTAGTCCAGATAAACCTTGGAATTGGGAATTTGTCTTTTTAAGATTATTTTCAAAGGATCATAAAAAAATATTAAAAACCGTCATTACTAGATTTAAGATTATTAATTATAGAAAAGAGTTTCGTAAAAAGTATTTAAATTTTTAGTATATAATATATAATGGTTCTATCTTGGAACAAAAAATCACTTATAGTATCATTTGATGAAATTAAACAAAATTTAGATAAACCTTGGAGATGGGATCTTATTTCACACAATCCAAATATTACTTGGAAAAATATAGAAGAAAACTTAGAATTAAGATGGAATTGGCATAATATATCACAGCATAAAAATATAACATGGGAAATTATTAAAGATAATCCCGATATCCCTTGGGATTGGTCTCGTGTTTCTTGTAACAGAAACATTACTTGGGATATAATTCAAAAAAATCCACATATTAAATGGGATTGGAAAGTTCTCTCTCATATGAAATGTGTTACTATGGATATTATCAGAGAAAATCCTGATAAACATTGGGATTGGCATAGAATATCTCATAATCCAAACATTACAATTGAGTTTATTAGAGAGAATCTAGATAAATCTTGGGATTGGTGTGGAATTTCTATAAATCCAAATATTACTATGGACGATATTAGAGAAAATCCGGATTTTCCTTGGGATTGGAGATGGATGACCCGAAATCCAAATGTTACAATTGAGTTTATTAGAGAGAATTTAGAAAATAATAAATTATAAAAATGAATATTATAAAAAAATAGTTAAAATTAGGTCCTAACTACACATCAATCCACTTCCCATCTCCACTTTCATATTCATTTTCATTAGCTTATTTTTAAGATTTTCAAAATTATTATTTTTATTTTTCTCTCTTATTCCATACCACATCATTCCTTTGCTTGTGCGTTTCTTTCTCATCCCGATATTCTCAAATAAATATGGTAAAATATATTTTATTTCTTTTGCTTTATCGTCATTAAATTCCTCTTTATTGTTTTTCTTTATGATTTCAATAAGACTATTATAAATATTTGTAAATTGAATTGTTTCTTTGGGTTCATTTGATATTTCAAAGTTTTCGAATAATACATTTTTAATGCTCTCAATACTAGATATATCATTTAATCTCGAACAATATTCGGATATTTCATCATAAATGTCTTTAATTGTTTCATATTGTTGTTGTAATATATTATTTTTAATTTTATTTAATGCACTTCTGTCAAAATGTATAAATTTAATGAAATTTATGTTTAAAGGGGCTAATAGCGTATTAAGGGGATTATTTTCATTATAAATAAAATCGGAATACCATGGCCGGTTTTCATGTTCAATAATTCTAACCTCCTTTGTTTCATTATTAAAAAACACAATAAAACTATTTTTTTCTATAATATGACGTGTTTTAATAAATGATTCTCCGATCATATCTTCTATATCATCATTATAAGCCATAATATTCATACATGGTTTTGGTTTTCTAATTTTTTCTTCAATATCAACAATGTTATTTTCAGATTGGTTAGTTATGTTTTCTTTTATTTTATTTATGTCAACATATTCTTCAGTATCATAATGAGATAACCAGTTAAATTTATCGAAAAAACCTAGTATTTCATTTAATTCATTAAACATTTCATCTTTATTACTACATTTATATGGTTTAGAATTGTAATTTATTAGACCATTATGGTTAATATAATCAATATTCTTTAATTTATCAATATATTTAGTTGCATGAATTGATAAATCTTTATCTAATTCAATGCTTTTGCGTTCATAATCGAATAATTTAAACACAATATCAATATATTTAAGTGAATTATTGTCTAAAGTGCTAAAATAACACAATGTATCAGTATCATTACAATCACCATCTCTAACAAATTTAAGAATATTTATAGGTGTATATTCAAATGTTTTTTTAACATCTACATTAAATTCGTTATTCAATAATACATTATCATTAATAATTATATATTCCTTCTTATCAAATACCGCATTATCATCTAAAATATGTGGGTTATTAGATTTATTAATTTCATAAAATTTATTAAATACTGTATTTTTCTCATCATAAAATTTGTTGTATATCTTCTCTCTTATTTGACTTGTCATTGAATCAATATCGAAGTTATTATTTTCTCCTTTTGAATCAAATTCAGGAATTGTCCTAAAGTCGTTAATATCATTTAGAACATCATCGGGATTATATTTAATATCCCCATTTGGCAAATCACTAATAGGTTGTGTAGTATATTTAGTTGGTTGTGTAATGAAGCTATACATTTTTTCTATATACTATACATTTTTAAATATTTAAATTCTAACGCAAATAAATTAATTAATTCATAATATTTAAAGGAATACATATATAATTGTATAATGTCAACTTATTTCCTATTATTAGTTAAAAGAGAGAATAAAGAATATGATACAATGATTGGATATACTGAAAAATATGATTTGGAAAATATTAAAAGTCTAGTTTTGGGAAATATAAATCATTGTAATGTAAATGAGATCATAAGTCATAAGATTATTAATAAAGATGTATATGATGATATGTCAGAAACATATATAGTATATGATATTGGTAATATTGATTTTATACACATAGATAACGAGAGATTACAATTTAGTTTTGTCAAAAAAGTAATTGAAAAAACATTGAATAATAGATATATCGAAGATAGGAAATATCAGATACATAGACCAGCTTTGGAATGTTTCCCAATTCAAAATAGAACAATGTCTTATTATTTGAAAGTTTATATTGAGCATATTTTAAAACCTGTGATTAAACCTGATGTTGAATTTAAATTTATTTTTTTTAATATAAATGTTGTAAGAGACTTACGTATTTGGAGTGGATTTATATATGCATTTGATTTTATTTTAACACTTAAAAAAGATGATAAATTCTTCTCATATAAGGGTTTAATTTCAAACACAGTTGATGATTATGAAACTCATGACTTAGAAAATAAACTAAAATATTGCACAGATTCAACATTTGAAGGGTATGAATATATATTGAATAATCCGTATATTGATACAACATATATGGAAAACCCAGTAAATTTTTTAAAAGGAACTAATAATGATTCATTAAAATCTTTTATTGGGGAAGAAGATAAGAGAGAAGATGTTAAATGTATGGATATTAATGATATTTTAGACACAGATTTTTCTTCAGATAAATTATTTGTGCCATTTGTTGATGAAATAAATAAAACAGAAATGTTATTAGCTTGTCAATATAGAGAAAGTATTTATTAAATTTACTTAAACAAGTATATAATATAATTATAATGAATTATTATTATTTTATATCAAAACAATTAAACAACGAGTATAAAACATTTATAGGTTACACGAAAGTTAATTGTATTGAAAAAGCAAATAATATCCTTCTCTCAAATATAAATGATAGTTATGTCAGTGAGATTATTCATAGTGGTTCAATTTCGAAAGAACGTTATGATGATATGTCAAAAACTTTTATTATAAGAGATATGGGAAATATGGATTTTGTTCATATAAATGCATTACATGAAAAAGATGATGATTATGATTTTATTGAAAAAACAATTATGAAAATGGTCGATTACAAACATAAGTATTTTACTCACCGATCAATGTGGCAACGCAATCCATATTATGATCATACCCATATGGATAAATCTGAAAAGTATGATACTATATATAACGTTCATAATAGATCATTATCAACTTATCCAATGTGTAATCCAACAATGTGTTATTATATGAAAGTATTTTTCGAAAAACAACTATTAGATATTATCTCCGTTAATGTTTCAAAATTTAAAATATCAAAATTTATGATTCAATCACATAGAGAGAGTGTTCCTATGGAATCGACAGAGCAACTATGTGGATTTACGCATGTTGTATTTATGGAATTATTCCAAATTGAACATTTAACCAATAAATCAAAGGTATGGCCTATTAGAATGAAAACAGTATCTTGTGGTAATGGTGGAGCTATTTTGACAAAACAGGATAAATATAAATGTCATTATTATCCATATGATGATTATACATTAAATGGGATATATGAATTTGAGTATAATAAAGATTATTATGATAATGGTTGTGAAATTAATCTATTTAATGAAGATGAATATATGTATTGTGAAATTATTGAAGCAATTATTGAAGCAATTAATGAAGAATTCCAAAATATCGACATCGAACAATTTTTCTCTATAACTACAGTATATAATAGTTAATCAATTAAACTTAAAGAGAGAATAAGAAATTAAAGTAAAATAATTGATGGATATTAAGGATAAGGATTGGTGTGTTTATATGTTAATATGTAATGAAAATAGAAGAACCTATATTGGTGCATCAAATAATCCTGAAAAAAGATTGAGAGCACATAATGGGGAAATTAGTGGTGGCGCAAAATCTACACAAGTGAATAGACCTTGGTCTCATATTTTTATTATTGAAAACCTAGATAAAATCTCTGCATTACAGCTTGAATGGCGTTTAAAAAGGTGGAAAACTAAGAAGAATAATAAATTAACTAATTGTCCTGGTATAAAAAACAGAATTAATAATTTATTTGCTGTATTAAATTTGGAACAATGGACTTCAAATTCCGCACCATCAATCTCAATGCCTCTGCATATTATATTTTTCACAAAGAATGAATCAATAGAATTAGGTGTTTCTACATTAAAAAACCACATTACATATGAATATAAAATAATATAAAAACATTCATTTATAATAATACAATGGGAGGAAATTTATTTGAAAAAACACAAAGAATTCCACGAAAAGAATATGAAGAATTGGTTAAATTTATTATTAATAATACAACACATATATTTAAAGATTTGACTGAAACAATCCAACCTGCTTGGAAAACTGATATGGGTGATATTGATATGTTATATTCACAACTATGTGATGATTATAAAACTATTAAACAGAAAGAATTGTGGAGAATTATTGGAGAAATTCTTCCATTTACAGATATTCATTATAATGGACCCACTGTTTCTATATTTTATATGGGAAAATATCAAATCGATTTTAAGATTGCTGATAACGTCGAATATCAACAAATGTTTGATTCATATGGTGGGATTTTTAATGTATTTGGACCATATTTTAGAAAGCATAGTATGAAATTCTCATCAAAAGGTTTGTTTATTATAGTTGACTCTATGCGTTTATTGATTACAAAAGACCCAAAAACAACACTTAATATTCTAGGTTTGGATAAAGAACAATATTATAAAGGTTTTAAAACCATGTTTGATCTATTTGGGTTTATATTAACTTCACCATATCTTCATATAAGTAATAAAATGATTAAAAACCAAAGATATAGTAGACCTATTTTTAGAGATTTTTTTATATATATGCGCACATATATTAATAAATATGAAAAGCACGTTAGTAAAAACATCGATAAACAATCTCTATTATTAAAATATAATAAGATAGATGAATATAATAAGCTTATTAAAGAATCTGAAGATAGGAAAAAAATAAAGAACATTTTTAATGGAAAATTTGTAAGAAAAATTACAGGATTGGAAAATAAAGAATTAGGTGATTTTATGGAATATATGAGATGTTTGCCTAATTTTAAGGATATATTTCTCAAATGTCCGAAAGATGATTGTGGTGAATATATTAAGGACGAATATATGAAATATAAATCACCATAATTAAATTGGGTAAATCATCCTCAAATTGTTTGATTCATTTCTATCTTCTCTCTTCGAACAGAAGCATCTTATAATTAAAATAAGAATAAATATAAGTATAACTATAAATATCCAATATAATGCATGTATATTATTAATCTCCACAATTTCTGGTTCATTAATAGTAATATTTGGATTTAAATTTGAGTTCATTGTTATTCAAATACTTTTTATGGTATTAAAACTGATAAAAAGTATTTCAATTTTAATTATGTAGGTAAAGGTGTAACTGTAGCATACACACAACAATACATTAAGCATCCCGATTTCGACGCAATAATATAACAAATTAAAATTAATAGGATAATACTAAACATTGTAATTAAAATCTCAGTTTGATTATCATCTTGTTCTTCAATAATAGAAGTTGAATTAAAATTATTTGTATTGTTAACATCTGTGAAATTCATTGATATATTTACTTTATTGTAAGATTCATACAGCTTATATAAATCTGTGGTGTGCATTTATATAGAGTTTTTAAAATACTTATTTTTATTATAAAAACTTCAATTTTCCTGTATTAATAGCTGTCCAACTGGTATATCTCTCCCAACATTAAGTATTTGTTTGTCTAAATCTGGATTATTATCATGTTGGCTAAAAATATGATTCCAAGTTGATACATATATTGTTCGTGTTCCATCTGGTCCAACATCTAATTGATTCATAGAATATGTATGACTCTCATGTCGCAAATTTTTTGTTGAATCAAATGTTAAACCTCTCTCTGTAAAATTATTACTAAAAACAGAATTCAATTGTGTATTATTATAGTCTAAATAAAGTGTTTGAACATCACGTGTCCTATTATATTTAAATGATCTATATATTCTATAAAAAAAATCAAATAAACAATTTGGATGGTATTCATCACTCCAAACAACATCTAATTTTACTCTTATATATTCTCCATTCATTGCTTTATCATATGCCTCTCTATCAATTAAAGTAAATAATATATTTGCCCTATTATTATTAATATGTGTAAAATTAATTGGTAGTTCTATTCCTGTTCTATATAAATTATTTAGATGAACTAGATGTGCCATTATATAATAAATACCTATATTTTAAATTGTTTTAACATTTAAATACTGATTTAACCCCCTTATACATGGTTAAGGTTCTAAAATTGTTGATGGCATATGTTCTTCAATAAGTTTATGTATTTTTGGTATTCTATACATATATGCATCTGATAATGCAGTCTTATTTGATTCATTTTCAAAATCTAATCCTGGATGTGTTAATAGAAGTTTAAATCTTTTATAATTTATATCATCATTATGTCTTGTATTATTAATTGCATATGTCAATGCGGATTTACCATTATTATCTATAACATTTACATCTATATCCGGATTTTGTAATAATAATTTTAAAGATTCAATTGGTGAATCATCATCAACAAAATAATAATATTTAATTAAACCAGTTTCACCACATTTTGTTTTTAGATTAATATCAATATTATCCATATTTATGAATTTTTTGAATAATTCTTTGTATTCATCTTCATATAGTATTGGTAACATGTGAATAAAACCATATTCACCATCTTTTACTATATATTTATCATCCCCTGTTTTCAAAAATTCAACTGTATTATAATCGAAATCTCTTATTTCCGGATAATTGAAAATTAATTTATTAGTATGTTGTTTTAAATTATAAATTATTACTTCTTCTTTTGAAACAATTCCTGTTGTTATTAAATCCAATGATGGTAAAGATAGAACCGATTCTTCTATTTCTGTAAATCCAAGAAAATCTATATCACTTATGGTGCGACTAGATAAGAAATTCTTATTGATTTTCTTTGTATAGAAATATTCAAATAGTAATAACCAAGTTTTTGTGTCAATATCCAAATCGTGTATTTTCTTATTTGATTCTGAAAATACACCTGATGAGAGACCTTTAAAATAATCTAATTTCAATAAGTCATTATGTGTAATAGTAACTTTAAATTCTTGTGAACTAGAATCCATTTTAATATGTTTATTCGTGTGTTTTCGTCTTTATGTTTATTATCACGTCTATTTTTTTACTCTTTAATACACATATTAAATTTATTTCAATTTTAACCCCCTTATACATAGTTAATACCCCCCTACATCAAAAATTATATGATGAATGTATATGATGAATGTATATGATGAATGTATATGAT
>CERC01134256.1_pt1 | contig 12001 bp, 8 predicted proteins | sample 530921 | NCBI WGS metagenome assembly CERC01 (sample SAMEA2621099, study PRJEB7988) | marine metagenome | isolation source: saline water (ENVO:00002010), including
AGCGCGAAGCTGCCCGAAAAGCAGCCGAAGTTCAAAAACAATATGATGAGAAAATAGCCGCGGCAGATAATGCACTTAATAGCAAAAAATGGGATGAAGCTACCAATTTGTACAAAGCAGCATTAGCCATAAAATCCGATGAAGCCTACCCTAAAGATCAAATAGCACAAGTTGCAAAACTAAAAGCAGAAGAAGCAGAGCGTGCCCAACAAGCTGCATTGGATGAAAAATACCAATCAATCATAGATCAGGCAGAAAAAGAATTTTCGGCAAAAAATTGGGATGCGGCTACAGAAAGATACAAAGCAGCATCGAATGTAAAGCCCGATGAAGCTTATCCCAAAGATAAAATAGCTGAAGTAGCTAAACTGAAGACAGAAGAAGCTGAACGCGCAGAACAGGCAGCACTGGATAAAAAATACCAAGTAATTATTGACGAGGCAGACGGATTGTTAAAAGCTGAGAAGTGGGATGAAGCAGTGGCAAAGTATGAAGCTGCGTCAAAAGTAAAACCCGGAGAGAGTTATCCGAAAGATCAGATAGCAGAAGCCAATAGACTTAAATCAGATGCCGCTGCCGCTGCAGAAGCAGCTAAAGTACAAGCTAAATACGATGCTTTAATTAAAGAAGCAGATGCTTTGTTTAAGTCTGAAAGTTGGGACGAGGCGATTGCCAAATACCGCGAAGCAGCTACGGCAAAATCAGACGAAACCTATCCTAACGATCAAATTACTCAGGCAGAAAAGTTAAAGACAGATGCCGCTGCAGCTGCTGAAGCTGCAGAAGTACAGGCCAAATACGATGGTTTGATCAGAGAAGCAGATGATTTGTTAAAGTCTGAAAAGTGGGACGAAGCCATTGCCAAGTACCGAGAAGCTGCCGGAGTGAAACCAAATGAGACCTATCCGAATGACCAAATTACTCAAGCAGAAAAATTAAAGGCAGATGCAAATGCAGCCGCTGCCGCTGCAGAGGTTCAGGCCAAATACGATGGAATTGTAAAAACAGCAGATGAGTTATTCAAAGCCAAAAAATGGAATGAAGCAATTGCCAAGTATAATGAGGCTTCTGGAGTAAACCCCGATGAAGCTTATCCTAAAGACAAAATTGCTGAGGCAGAAAAATCAAAATCTGATGCAGCAGCTGCAGAAGTACAAGCTGAGTACGATGGAATAGTGAAAGCGGCTGATGAGTTGTTTAAAGCAGAAAGTTGGGATGAAGCTATAGCGAAGTACCGAGAAGCAGCAGGGGTGAAATCAGATGAAACTTATCCGAATGATCAAATCGCGAAAGCTGAAAAATTAAAAGCAGATGCTGTTGCGGCAGAAGCCCAGCAAAGGCAGCAAGAGCAATATGATGGGTATGTGAGTGAAGGCGATAAGCTGTTTAATGCTGAGCGCTATGACGAAGCCATAGCCCAATACCAAGAAGCACAGAAAGTATTACCTAACGAGAGCTATCCGGGTGAACAAATAACCAAAGCCAATGAGGCTCAGAAGGCAAAAGCAGATGCAACTGCTGCTGCAGAACAGTTAGAAGCTAATTTTAAGGCCGCGGTTGATGAAGGAGATGCAGCAGTAGCAGCAAAAGAATGGCAAAATGCCATTAATGCCTATGAGCGTGCTTTAGCTCTGAAAAAAGATGAAGCAGCACTAAAAGATAAAATCAAAGCAGCAGAAACTGCTTTGAAAGAAGATGAGGCCAATCAAAAAGCGGCTGAAAAAGCAGCAGCAGAAAACGCTAAACTTCAAGAAGAATACAATGAATTAATAGCAGAGGCCGATGCAGCGTTAGCTTCACAAGATTATACCAACGCTATTAGTATTTATAAAAAAGCAGCAGGTGTTCTTCCGGAAGAAACGTATCCCAATGAAAAAATAGCAGAAGCAGAGGCTGCTATTCAGGCAGATGCCGATGCAGCTGAACAAGCAAAACGGGCAGAGGCAGAAGCTCAAGCTGCTTTGGAAGCAGAATTTGAAGATTTAATGAATAAAGGAGATGAGGCTATTGCAGCAGCAAATTGGGATGCAGCAGTTAATGCCTTTAACGCAGCTGCGGCATTGAAACCAGAAGCAAAATCACCGGGTAAAAAGCTGGAAGAAGTTGAATCACTTCGCTCAAAAGCAGCCGATGCAGAGCGTATTGAAGCTGAAAAAGCAGCTAAAGCCGAAGCGCTTGAACTAGAATATCAAAACTTGGTTCAACAAGGAGATGATGCCATTCAAGCAGGAGAATTTGTAGAAGCCAAAGGGTTCTATAAAAATGCATTGGAACTAAAACCCGATGAAAGTTATCCGCAAACTCAAATTGAAAAAGCAGATCAGTTGATGGCTGAGGCCGAAGCAGCAGAAGCCGAAGCAGCGGAAGCTGAACGTGCAAAGTTGGAAGAGTTGGAGGAAGAGTACAGTAGTATAATGTCTGCCGCAGAGAATTTGGTACAGTCAAAAGATTACAATGCTGCAATTGCAAAATTCAACGAAGCACAAGCTTTAAAGCCAGAGGCAATGGGGCCTAAGGAACGCATAGATCATGTTAATCGCTTGATTCGTAAAGAAGAAGAAGAACAAAGACGCGAAAAAGAGGCCGAGTTGGCCGCTCAAAAGTTGGAAGAAGGATTTCAAAAAGCAATTGATGAAGGAGACGGAGCTGTAGCAACAAATGATTGGGCAGCTGCCAAGAATGCTTACAAGCGTGCTCAACAAATGAAATTAGATAGTCCAATTCCTCAAGAAAAATTAGATGAGGTAGCGCGTCTAGAGGCCGAATGGTTAGCAGCAGAAGAAGAGCGTAAAGCAGCTGAAGAAGCAGAGCGCAAAGCTCGTGAGGAAGCACAACGTAAAAAAGATGAGAAGCAACGTCAGTACGATGAAAGTGTTGCAGAAGGAGATCGTTATTTAGCTGCGGGACAGTTAGACGCAGCAGCAACAGCTTATGTAAAAGCGAAAGAAACGTTGCCAGATATGGAGTATCCTCAATCAAAGTTGGCAGAGATAGAAACGTTGAGAGCTGAGAAAGCGGCAGAATTAGAACGTCAAAAAGAGCTTGAGGCTAAACGCAGAGCTGCAGAAGAAGAAGCAAGAAAGCAAGCAGAAGCTTTTCGTAAAGAAAAAGAAGCCAAAGCACAGAAAGAACGTGCAGAAAGAGCACGTAAAGCACGTGAAGAACGCATTAGAAGATACAAAGAGTTACAACCCGAAGCCTTAGCTAAAAAGTATGGTGAAGGTTATCATGTTGACACTTATGTAGATGAAGAAAAAGGGCGCACAGTAACCACAACTGTTATTGTTGAAAATGGAATGGGACGCCAGTTAGTGATGTATGAATATCCTTGGGGCGCTAAATTTTATTTCTATAACGGTAAACAAATTACCGGAGACGCTTATAACTGGGATCAGCGAGCATACAAATAATGAAAGAAACCTTCTATTTTCCTGGAAGAATAAAGAAAAATGTAGTGCCTTCTCCTTCTTTACTTTCTACCCAAATTTTCCCTTTGTGTCTAAGCACTAAATCTTGACAAAGCGTTAAGCCGAATCCGGTTCCGCGCTCTTTTTGTGTCCCGTAAGATATTTCAGAAATTTTACGCTCAAATAAGTGCTCAATTTTTTCTGGAGGGATACCTATTCCTGTATCAATAACAGCAACCTGAACACCATTTTCTATTGGCTTCGCCTGCACCTCAATCGATCCGTTTTGATTGGTAAACTTGAGGGCATTGCTTACAAGGTTTCTTAAAATGGTTTCTAACATATAGATGTCTGCAAAGATGGTTTGAGAAGCATCTACACTATTAATCAGTTCAATGTTTTTACGTGCAGACATATAGTCGTAAATGCCAAAAACATCCGTTACACTTTCGTTGAGGTTGTGCATGGCTGGTTTAAAACGCGATAAGCCTTGTTTCTCACGCGCCCAATCCAATAAATTCTCTAATAAAGCATGTGTGGTTTTAGAGGCCGAATGACTCATGTTAATCAGCTCATCAATATCTTTTCCAGCTTGATTTTGCTCTTTCATCATCTGGGTAATTTGCGAAATGCCACTTAAAGGACCTCTTAAGTCATGTGCAATGGTAGCAATCATCCGCTCGCGGTTCTGATTCAGAATTTCTAGCTTTTCGTTCGCATTTACCAAATCAGACTCTCGTTTTTTCAGCAAGTTGTAGAGCTTACGCAATTTGTATTGGTTGAAGAGAATGATCACCAACAGCAACAGCAAAATAATTACCCCAACAATAGCATAGGTATTAATGGTTTCTTGTTGTGCTAATTTTTCATCTTGTAATTGATTTTCTTTAGCAAGATGTATGTTTTCACGTTCTTTTCTCTCCGTTTCGTATTTGACACTTAAATCTGCAATAAGTGCTTCACTTTCAATTTTGTCTAAAGAATCACGGTATACAATTACTTTAGAAAGATGGTCATAAGCCTCTTCAAATTTATTCTGAGACGCAAGAATTACTCCATAAGCCCAGTGTCCGTCTTCTATTAAATCTAACAAACCGAAAGCTTCTGCTTTAGGTAAGTATCTGTTGATAATGGCTATTGCCGAATCTTGTGATTCACCGGCCATAGATAGCGCATGAGCATAAGATAGCGCATTGATGATTTTAACATATTCGCCACCGTAAACTAGCGACAATTCATACGATTCACTCAAATAGGGCAATGCAGCTTGGTAGTCATTGTTCTCAACATGCATAGATCCTAACCCGTTCAAACATTGAATCAATGTGGTTTTATGAGACAGACCTTTTGAAACGTCAACTCCCTTGTTGTAATAGTAAATTGCAGAATCAGGCAGGTCAACCTCTGCATAAGCATTGGCCAAGTTTCCATAAACGTAAGAAAGAATAAGAGAGTCGTTTGATGCTTGTGCTATTTTGATGTTTCTAAAAGAAGTTTCAAAAGCCTTATCAAACATGCGTGCGTTTTGGTAAGAAATTACAAGGTTAATTAACACACGAGAGAGCATAACACTGTCTTTGCTTTTTTCTACGCGATCAGAAAGCATAATGAGCGTTTCAAGCTCTTTTAACCTTTTGTTTTGCATGCTGTAAACAGCACTTAGGTTATTGAGTGTGTTGTTGGCTTCTTGAACGTAGTTCAAAGAATCATACATTCTTGCACTAATGACGTAATGTTCTTCGGCTAAGTCAAAACTTCCTACATAGTAATATAATCCTCCTATTGTTTCGTGTAAGTCAGCAGTAAGAGAGGGGTAACGATTGATTTGCTTTTCTATGGGTTCAACATACTGGAGTGCTAACTCGTATTGGTTAGACTCAATCAGGTAATGCACTAAAAGAAAGTTGGTAATAAGCTCTAAGCTATCATTGCCAGCAACATCTTTAGATTCAATGGCTTGGTGATAATAATCCCATTTAGTGGAATCACTATAAACTTGATTGTAATCCCAAAATTGATAAAGCTTAGGGTACAAAACAGAATCAGGCATTAACCTTTCTGCCTTATAGCCATAGCTGTTTAAGCTACAGGTTAACAGTAGTAAAACCTGCCCTAAAAGAGCAAAGTACCGAGTCATAAATTCACTTATTCAAATTCCAAAAAGAGAGCACTATAACAAACCTAATAATGTTTTTGCTTATACAAGAACATTGCCTGTCATTTCTTTTGGAATATCTAAGCCCATTAATTTACAGATAGTTGGAGCAATGTCACCCAGTTTTCCATTTTGAATGTTTTCAACTCCTTGAGCATTTATTAAAAAGCAAGGAACCGGATTAGTCGTATGAGCCGTGTTTGGCGTTCCATCAGGATTAATCATCATATCGCTGTTTCCATGATCTGCAAGAATGATGAAGCTGTAACCATTGTCAATGCCGGTTTCAACAACCTCTTTTACACATTGATCAACCGTTTCACAAGCTTTTACGGCAGCTTCAAAAACACCTGTATGTCCTACCATATCAGGGTTAGCGAAATTGATACAAACAAAATCTGGCCATTGGTCTTTTAATTCTGCGACTAGCGCATCTCTTACTTCATAAGCACTCATTTCTGGTTGCAAATCATAAGTAGCCACCTTGGGTGAATTGATCAATAAACGCTTTTCTCCTTCAAACTCACTTTCTCTACCACCGGAGAAAAAGAAGGTAACGTGTGGATATTTTTCGGTTTCAGCAATTCTAATTTGTTGTTTGCCGTTGTTCGCGATTACTTCGCCCAATGTGTTTTGCAGGTTGTCTTTTTCAAAAAGTACTTTAACTCCTTTGAACGTATCGTCATACTTCGTCATTGTAAGGTAGTTAAGGTTCAGTTTCTTCATGTCCTGTTCAGGAAAATCTTCTTGGGTAAGAGCTTGAGTAATCTGACGTCCCCTATCTGTACGGAAGTTAAAACACATAACAACATCACCTTCTTCAATCGTAGTTTTGGGAGTTCCGGCTTCATTGGTAATTACTACAGGTTGAATAAATTCATCCGTAACATCATTGTCATATGAATGCTGAATGGCTTCAACAGGATTTTGAAAAGCTTCTCCTTTTCCGTGTACCATTAAGTCATAAGCGAGTTTTACGCGCTCCCAACGTTTATCCCTGTCCATAGCGTAATAACGCCCAATGATTGAAGCTACTTCTGCACCTGTAGGCTCTAGAGCATCAACCAAAGTTTGCATAAATCCTTTGCCAGAGTGAGGGTCACAATCTCTACCATCAGTAAATGCATGAACAAAAACATCAGCAACACCTTTATCTGCCGCAATTTGACACAATCCAATCAAATGATTCATGTGAGAATGCACACCTCCATCAGAAACCAGTCCCATAAAATGGACTTTTTTGCCTTCTGTTTTTGCGTATTCAAGCGCATCTAGTAAAACTTCATTTTTAGCCAAATCGCCTTCTTCCAGAGCTTTGTTGATTTTAACCAAATCTTGATAAACAACGCGGCCTGCTCCTAAATTCATGTGACCAACCTCAGAGTTGCCCATTTGTCCGTCTGGTAAGCCTACGTCTAAACCACTGGTTCTTAACTGACAGTTGGGATAGTGCTTATAGAGGCTATCTACAAATGGAGTATTGGCTTTATCAATGGCAGAAACATTTTTATCCTTTGCGATTCCCCAGCCGTCAAGAATCATTAAAACTACGCGATTGTTCATTGTTTTTGAAGTTTATACAAAGTTAGTGCTTCCGTTTGTTTAGGTCGAAAGAAAATGACTTGAATTGGAGTTGTATTTTTGAGTTTACAACTGGCTGAAAATTTTCAATATTTGAAGAACAATGGAAGAAAAGGAGAAGAAAGAAACGTTTGAAAATCCAATTGATGCCGATAAAGTGGCAGAAAATCCTGGGTTAATGGAGTATGCACATACGGTTGGTTCTGCAGTGATTAAACCCGAAGATAAAGGGAAAGTAAAAGGGCGGGCAATGGCAGCAATGGTGCAGCAAACCAATAAACAGCTGGAACAACTTTATGCCCAAATGAAAGTATTGGCTGAGCAAGCACAAGAAGTAAAGAAAAGGGTAGAGGTGAGTGAACAGATTTATCAGGCAGAAATGGGCTTTGAACCTTTGGTAGGACATACCTACCACCTTTACCAACGAAAAGACAACAGTTTTGTATTGAGTATGGTAGAGCCCTCAGGATGGGGAAAACGTATTCCGTTTGAACGTTATGTGGCATCAGCTACGTTAATGGCTGATCATACCTGGGATGTGTCAGATGCTGAAGAAAGCTGACGGCAATCGGGGGTATCAATTCCGAGTACCGTCAACTTTAAGGATTACTACCCCCCTAATTTTTTACAACACCGGCTTTAATGTAACTCCAACCGGCTTCTTGTTTTAAGATAACCTCTTTTAATCCCATAGGAACTGTGCGGGCATCTTCTGTTATCATCTTTCTATCAATGTGTTTTGATTTCATGGTGTTTTCACACGCCACAAAATCAACTCCTTTTGTTTTAAATTGTTGAACCTCGTCTAAGAACAAACTTTTCTTTGTGTGCAATAGGCTTATTCCAGGTCCATGACATACTACCTCAATTTGCAAATCAGGCCAACCCGCAGTTAAATTTTTCAGGTTTTTCATTAATCCACGTTGAGACAGCGAATCACCGTTTACCAATTGAATAACTACTTTGTGTTGGGGGGCGTCACTGTTTTGAGCTTTGAGTGAATAAGCACTAAAGAACAGAAACAGCGCCATTGTTACAGAAAGAATAGACTTCATAAGTGTTTGCATTTTGATTCCGTACAAAACTACAAGCCCTCTTTTGCTCTATCTGTAACATTAAATACAAAAGGGAATGCTTTCTAAAAACATCCCCTTTTTTGCGAACTAACCTAAAATCTACGTCTATTGGAGCAAGACTATCATATCTACGCACACAAATTGCTTTTGGATTTTACTTTTCGAAATAAATTTGAAAATTTCCTGAACGGCAACGATTTCTTGTTATGTTTGAACGAACAGAATTACAGGTTTGAAACCGCACGAAACACAAATACAACAACTTTTACAGCAAGGCGATAAAAAAGCGATGGCGCTTATTTATGACCATTTTGGCGCTGCAGTGTATGGTGTGGTTTTACGCATTTGTCAAAACGATGAGGCTGTAGCGCGAGATGCATTGCAAGAAGGCCTTGTGAATGTTTGGAAAAATGCCAAGTCTTACGATTCAGGTAAAGGAACGCTCTTTACATGGATTATGAACATCTGTAGAAACAAGGCTTTAGACAAATACCGTCAACAAAAACGCAAGCAAGAAATCCAAACCAATAGTGCTAACGTAAATATTCATGAAGCGCGGGTAAAAACCGCAACGAATGTTGATACAATTGGATTACGAGAAGAAGTTGATAAATTGCCGAAAGAACAACGAGAATTGATAGAGTTGGCCTATTTCCAAGGCTATACACAGTCAGAAATATCAGAACACCTTGATCTCCCTTTAGGAACAGTTAAAACGCGGGTAAGAAATGCCTTGCTAAATTTGCGAAAAGTATACAAAGAGTGAACGTAAACGAATACATATCATCCGGAATTTTAGAAGCATATGCTGCTGGAGCCGTTACTGATCAGGAACGGAGAGAGGTAGAGTGCATGTCTAAAATTTACCCTGAAATAGCAGCTGAGTTAGCTTTGCTACAAGAGGGGATGGAAGCGTTTGCACAAGCACATGCTGTAGAACCACCTCTGGGGCTTAAAGAAGATATTTTAGCAGCTATTGATGCTCTTGATTTGGATGATGATGAAGCGCAAGAAACCGTAATAAATGATGTGGTTCCTTTGCCTGTGACAGAAGCACCAACTCATGAAGATGAAGAGTTAAAGGCAGAAGACTTTGGGTCTGGTTTGCGCCAAGGTTTTTATTGGGCTGCAGCTGCAGTTTTATTGGTGGCTTTAATCTCTTCGGTATACCGCGAAGTAGCACTGAACGGTCTTGAAAGCAAACTGGCTGAACTTGAACAAGAAAAAGGTACTTATAAAGAACAAATAGCGGAATTGAACGAAAACATAGCTCATAAAGAGGCTATGATGGAAGAAATGCGCATGCCTGAAAGTGAAAAAATTATGCTTTCTCCAATGCCCAATACCAATGGCGAAATGGTAGCCGTTTTCTGGAACACCAAAAACGGAGACGTAATGATAGATGCTTCTTCGTTACCGGAATTGAGCGATGAAGAACAATATCAATTGTGGGCATTAGTAGATGGGCAACCCATAGACATGGGAATGGTATCAAAGTCTACAGATAAAGAAGAAATGGTGCAAAAAATGAAAACCACCATGAAAGCAGATGCCTTTGCCATTACCATAGAGCCAATGGGCGGTCGTCCGGTTCCCACCCTCGAAAAATTAATTGTGTTGGGAGAAGTGTAACGCCTTAAAAAGACGGTTATTCATTCTTCTTCAGTACAATTAAAAAGGTTAAGTCTAAATCTGGTAGATCAGGATTCACAGCTCTGTTTAAGTACAATTGATCAAAGTCAAGGTACACAGTACACGCATCAAATTTTCTGGCCCATTTCTGAATTTTTTTGATTTGATCTTCGTCAAGCTCAGAGAGCTGTTTAGCTTCTTGTTCTAATCGCATTGTCATCAAACTAACCACAATATACTCTTTGGGAAGTTGGTCTTTTAGCTCTATTAGCGTTACTTCAGAAGGCTTGCATTTCTCTTTGATTAATTCTTGTGAATAGCAAAAAGGAGTGATAACCAAGAAGAAAAGGATCAGAAAGTGATTTTTCATAGTGATTTAATTTTACTGATAAATGAAGATTATTTGCATCAAATTGCGGAATGTAAGTAGAATTATTGCTCAATTCGCGGTAAAACCGATTTTTGTAGGCTAAAATTTTCACGTTTGAGTTATCCAAAAGTAATTCTAAAATCAGGAAAAGAGCGTTCATTAGAACGTTTTCACCGTTGGGTGTTTTCCGGAGCCATTAAAACCATTGATGCACCCGTAACCGATGGAGATCTTGTAGATGTAGTTTCTAATCAGGGGACATTTCTTGCACGTGGTCATGTGCAAAATGGTTCCATAGCTGTTAGAATACTCACTTTTAACGAAGAATCCATCGATCAGGAATTTTGGAACAAACAATTGCAACAAGCTTATGCTGCCCGCGAAGTAACCGTTTTAAGAACTGCAGAGAATACCAATGCCTTTCGTTTGGTACACGGTGAAGGAGATGGTCTACCGGGGTTAATCATTGATGTTTACGATTCGGTAGCAGTGATGCAGGCTCATTCCATAGGGATGTATTTGCATCGTGAAGCTATTGCACAAGCCTTAATGCAAATTGAAGGCCTGAATTTACAGGCTGTTTACGATAAAAGCGGACACGCACTAAACTTAGAAGAGTTTGAGGCCGATGCAGGTGAAGGTTTCATTATTGGAGAAGTGAAAAATGTTGTGGTGAAAGAGTACGGTCAACAGTTTCACATTGATTTTGAAAACGGGCAAAAAACGGGTTTCTTCCTCGATCAGCGCGAGAACAGAGCTTTATTGGGACGTTATACTAAGGGGAAACGCGTGTTGAACATGTTTGCTTACACCGGAGGTTTTTCCATTTACGCATTGGCCAATGGAGCAGAAAAAGTAGACAGTGTTGATTTGAGCGAGCCAGCTATTGAGCTAACGAACCGCAATGTGCAGTTAAATTTTGGAGCAGAAGAGCGCCACAATAGCTATGCTGTAGAAGCCTTTAAATACATGAAAGGCATTCAAGGAGAGTATGATTTAATGGTTCTTGATCCGCCCGCTTTTGCCAAGCATCCTGGAGCAGTAAAAAACGCATTAAAGGGCTACAGAAGGCTTAACCAAATAGGATTTGAGCAGGTGGCTAAAAATGGAATAGTATTTACTTTCTCGTGCTCACAAGCCATAAGCAAGGATGATTTTAGAAAAGCTGTTTTTTCAGCTGCAGCAGCAGCCAATCGTAATGTGCGCATTTTGCACCAGCTTTCGCAACCGGCAGATCACCCGGTAAATATTTTCCATCCCGAAAGTGAATACCTGAAAGGACTTGTACTTTTTGTTGAATAATTTAGTCGAGCTGATCGATAGAAACCAAGTTGTTTTTAATGGCAAAAATGACCATTCCAACTCTTGATTTAACATCGAGCTTTTCGAAGATTTTGCTTCTGTAACCATCTATGGTTTTAACACTCAAGCACATTTCATCTGCAATGGCTTGGTAGGTTAATTCTGAACAGCACAGACGAATAAAGCGCAATTCTTGCTCGTTTAATTCTGAAATAGACCTTGATGTTGCTTTGGGTTGACGCAGAATACTTACCAGTTTTCCAGCTACATATTCTGTATAGTAATCGCCTTTAGAATGAATTTCTGCAATGGCTTTTTGTAATTCATCGGGTTCTATGTCTTTATTGAGAAAACCATTAACTCCTGCTCTTAATAAACGAATCAATGTGTTTTCATCGTTGAGCATGGTTAGTGCCAAAACAGCCACATCAGGATGGTGCTCTTTAATGGCTTCTGTAGTTTTAAACCCGTCCATTAT
>CERC01010410.1_pt1 | contig 11955 bp, 10 predicted proteins | sample 530921 | NCBI WGS metagenome assembly CERC01 (sample SAMEA2621099, study PRJEB7988) | marine metagenome | isolation source: saline water (ENVO:00002010), including
CTTTTTCCCAATTACGATTGTAGTGTTGTGGCTAAGCGGTTTAATTTACCGCGTACTGAGCCGTCGATTACAGTGTCACCCGCCTTAATAATAAGGCCGCCAACAACTGCAGCGTCTTCACTACAATTCAGCTTAACTTTGCGTGCGAAACGTTTTTCAAGTGTCGCTACCAATGACTCTTGCTGCGCTGCAGCAAGAGGGGTTGCCGAAATCACATCTACGTCGATTTCTTTGTCATACTCTGCTTTAAACGCAGCGAATAACTGAGCAACCTCAGGCAGTGCAATCAAACGTCCATTTTCAGCCATCACCTTAACTAGGTTCTGACCTTGTTCGTTGAGCTGCTCAGCACATAAGTTAATAAATAACTCAGCTTGTGCAGTAGCAGTAGGCAATCCAGCTAGAATGGCTGATGCTTGTTCATTGCTGGCAACTTCGCCTGCAAAAAACAACATGTCATTCCAGCTTTCAATCGTGCCTTTTTCAACGGCAAGTTCAAAAGCCGCTTTAGCGTATGGGCGAGCGATAGTAGCCAATTCAGACATGCTCATACCCTCCTAATTACAGCTCAGCGACAAGTTTTTCAACGATGTCACTATGTGCGGCTTGATTGATTTCACGCTCTAAAATTCTTTCAGCGCCAACCACTGCCAGAGTTGCTACTTGCTTACGTAGCTCTTCTGTTACACGGTTACGCTCTGATTCAATTTCAGAGTGCCCTTGAGCAATAATTTTTTCACGCTCTTCTTGTCCACGAACAGTTTCTTCGTCAACAATAAGCACGGCACGCTTTTTAGCTTGTTCAATGATATCAGCCGCTTGAGCTTTTGCCTCTTTAAGCTGCTCAGCAGCTTTCTTTTGCGCAAGTTCTAAGTCTTTTTCGGCTCTATCAGAGGCAGCTAAACCATCTTCAATTTTCTTCTGGCGAGACTCAATTGCATCATTAAGTGGTGGCCATACATATTTCATACAAAATAGTACAAACACCGTAAACGCAATTAATTCACCGATAAGAGTGGCTGTTATGTTCACGACCGCTCCTCCTTAAAATAGTAAGCTGTTCAAAAAATAAAATTAAAGTACGAACAGGATTACCATTGCGATACCAACACCGATCATTGCTACCGCATCGATTAGACCAGCTAGGATGAACATCTTAACTTGTAATGAAGGTGCAAGTTCAGGCTGACGCGCACATGCTTCTAGGAATTTACCACCCATGTTACCGAAGCCGATTGCAGTACCGATTGCACCGAAGCCGATAAGTAGAGCAACAGCGATATACTTAAGACCAATCATTAGTTCCATTTTTTTCTCCAAAGTTTCAATTGTTAAAGTTAAATATAAAAAGTGTATAAATTAGTGATTGTCTGAACTTGCCATGCTTAGGTAAACAATGGTTAGCATCATAAATACGAATGCTTGTAACACGATTACTAAGATATGGAATACAGCCCAAACAAAGTGCAACGGAAGTTGCATTAAACCAACTGCGCCGATAAGTATGAATATCAATTCACCAGCGTATAAGTTACCGAATAAACGCAGTGCTAACGAGAAAGGCTTAGACACTAGAGCGATTGTTTCTAGTAATAAATTACAAGGAATTAAGAAAATCATAGCCACTTTGCTATTAGAGCTAAACGGGTGAAGTGTAAGCTCTTTAATGAAGCCACCAACCCCTTTAATTTTAATAGAGTAACCAATCATCAGAATAAACACACCCAGTGCTAATGCAGCGGTTAAGTTTATGTCTGTGGTAGGTACAATTTTCATGTAAACGTCGTGTGAGTCCATGCCAAAGGCTTGTTCACCAACAAAACCAGCAAGTGCAGGTAAGAAATCAACTGGGATTAAATCCATTAAGTTCATTAAGAACACCCAAACAAAAATTGTTAAGGCTAATGGAGCAATTAATTTGCTTTTACCGTGGTAAGTGTCACGTACGTTGTCACCAACGAACTCAACAATCATTTCAATAAAACATTGAAATTTACCCGGTACTCCGGTGTGAGCTTTCTTTGCGGCGCTTCGGAAGGTCCATAAAAATAATAGACCAAGTCCGATTGACCATGCGAGGGTATCTATATTCCATGTCCAGAAACCACTGTCTGCACACGCTTTGTTGAAGGCAAGACCTGAGTCGGTCATACACATCTTAGCGTTTGTTAAGTGATGCTGGATATGGCTTGATATAGTAACTTCTTCTGCAGCCATGTTATATCCCAAAAGTTAATGTTTAAAAAAAACGGGTGCAAACAATCCAGTAAAGAGCACAAATACGTAAACACAAAAAAACGGCACTAAAACGACCGTGGTTGACTTGAGTATCAGTGCAAACAATACGATTGTTAGCATAAATTTTAATCCGTTACCGCGTTTTAACGAGGTATACGCTTGATTTGCTTTGCTTGCACCCATATATCTGAATGCATAAAGCGCAAATACTAGGTGGGGAAGTATTGCTACGCTGCTACCGGCAAGTGCTGATACGCTGGCGTTTACTCCCCAACCAACAAAAATAATTACTGCAGCTACAAGTGCTACGATACCCTGAAGACAAATTAATTTAAATGCGGCAAGCCTATATGGTCTTGCTAACTTATTAGTCACGTTTAGTTAACCTTTATGGCGTTCTAATTGTTAGGGTGTGAAAACTGGCGAAATTATACTTAATCCTACCAGTTTTGCAACTTGAGTAGACGCTTTGTAACACAAAATAGCTACAAATGTCTCTTATCGGACATGTAAAATTTTAATGGTCGGTATTGCTGTGATTTATACGATTTAAAATGCCATCAAGCTCATCTAAATTGGTGTAAGAAATAACCAACTTACCTTTGCCTTTCGCGTTATAATTTATTTCTACTTTAGCCCCTAAGTTGTCGGCTAATTTTTGCTCTAAACGCTTAACATCTGGGTCTTTTTCAGGTGCTTCTTTAGCAGCAACCGGCTCTAAAATTGAGCGTACTAACTTTTCGGTTTCGCGAACAGTTAGCGCTTTAGCTACGGCTAATCTTGCAGCGTCAGATTGTGCTTCACCTTCAAGTGCTAATAAACAGCGTGCGTGGCCCATTTCTATGTCGCCATGCTCTAACAGAATTTTAACATCACTATTTAAATTGTTTAATCGTAGTAAATTGGTCACAGTAGTGCGCGATTTACCCACCGCATCGGCAACTTGCTGATGCGTTAATTCAAATTCATTCAATAATCTGTTTAAAGCGATAGCTTCTTCCATTGCGTTTAAATCTTCACGCTGAATATTTTCTATCAGCGCAATAGCAACGGCGGCTTCATCTGGCACATCTTTTACAATACAAGGTACGCTTTCAAGCTTTGCTATTTGTGCAGCACGCCAACGGCGCTCACCGGCAATTATTTCAAAGCTATTTTCTGCAACAGGGCGCACCACAATTGGCTGAATAATGCCTTGAGAGCGGATAGAGCTTGCTAACTCCTCAAGCGCTTCTTCAGACATATCTTTACGAGGCTGGTATTTTCCTGAGTGTAAAAACTCAATAGGCAGCTTTTGCAATTCATTCGCAACGGGCTGTGCTGCAGTTTGTACAGCTTCAGTCACATTTACTGTGTCTTGTTCCTTGCTTGAGCTCGGCGCTGGTTTTGATGAACTTAAAAGGGCATCGAGTCCTCGGCCTAAACCTCGTTTTTTAGCAGACATGTTATTTTTTTACCTTAAAGTTAGGCGACTACCGGCGCTGTTTTTTCTTTTCTGCGTAGCATTTCGCCCGCAAGTGCTAAGTAGGCTTTTGCGCCACTTGATGCGCGGTCGTAGTACATTGCTGGTGCACCAAAACTAGGTGCCTCGGCAAGACGCACATTACGTGGGATCACGGTGCGGTATACTTTATCGCCAAAATGTTGTTTTAATTGTTCTGATACATCATTTGCTAACCGATTGCGCGGATCGTACATAGTACGAAGAATGCCTTCAATTTGTAAGTTAGGGTTAACTAACTTTGCAAGTTGCGTAATAGTGTCCATTAATGCGGTTAACCCTTCAAGCGCATAATATTCACATTGCATAGGTACTAAAATAGAATCAGCAGCAGCCATGGCGTTTACTGTTAACATATTTAGTGAAGGCGGGCAGTCGATAAAAATAAATTCGTATTTATCTTGTATTTTTTCAAGCGCATTACGAAGGCGTACTTCGCGTGCAAACAATTCCATTAATTTTACTTCGGCTGCGGTTACATCGCCGTTGGCCGCTATCATATGATACTCACCCGAGGTTTCAGTGATTATCACTTCATCCATTGGTTTTTCTTCAATGAGTAAATCGTAAATGGTGGCGACATCGCCATATTTGTCTACACCGCTACCCATCGTAGCGTTACCTTGGGGGTCGAGATCTATTAACAGCACTTTACGCTTCGTTGCAGCCATAGATGCAGCGAGATTAACAGCCGTTGTTGTTTTACCAACGCCGCCTTTTTGATTTGCTAATGCGATGACTTTTGCCACTATGTCTCTGATCCCTAGTCTTTAGAAAGAATAATTAAATGTCGTTGTGCATCAAGTTCAGGCACTACTAGCGAGATTTTATCTTCAAATTTTACCCCCTCAGGAAGCGACTCTAGCTCTTCACTAGGAAACACACCTTTAAGCGCTATAAATTTGCCTGAGTGATCAATTAAGTGTGAACACCAATCAACCATATCTTGCAGTGAAGCAAACGCACGACTTAGTACGCCATCTAATTTAACACTTGGTTGATATTCTTCAACTCTTGACTGCACAGGGGTGACATTATTTAGCCCGAGCTCGTGTTTAACTTGCATTAAAAAGCGAACGCGTTTGCCTAAGCTATCAAGCAATACAAATTGCGTATCAGGTAGTGCAATAGCTAATACAATACCTGGTAAGCCAGGACCTGTGCCTACATCAATATAATGATGACCGGGTAAATGAGGTGCAACAACTAAGCTATCCATAATGTGCTTAATCATCATTTCTTCTGGTAAGCGTACAGACGTTAAATTATACGCTTTGTTCCATTTGTTTAGTAACTCAACGTATTTAACTAATTGCTGTTGTTGTTTTTCGGTTAGCGCAATATCAGTTTGCGCTAACAATGTTGTTAATTGTTGCTGTAACACAGTTTACCTTTACCATTACGCGGTTTTGCGTAATAAGCCTTGCTTCTTCAGATACACTAATAATAGCGAAATCGCCGCTGGGGTGATACCAGAAATACGAGAAGCTTGGCCAATAGTGTCTGGACGCGCATCTGTTAACTTAGCAACTACCTCGTTTGATAAACCCGATACCGTTGAGTAATCGAACTCTTTAGGCAAAATGGTTTCTTCATGACGAAGCTGTTTATTGATCTCATCTTGTTGGCGCGCAATGTAGCCTGCGTATTTAGTGTGGATCTCAACTTGTTCAAGTGCAGCTTGGTTTGTAAACTCAGATCCAAGCCCATCAATAGCCATTAAGTCGTCGTAACGAATTTCTGGACGACGAAGTAGATCCTCTAAACTTGCTTCACGAGTAAGCGGTGTTTTTAATAAGGCGTTTACTTGATCAACCACAGCATGATCTTTATGGATCCAGGTTTCTTTAATACGCTGTTTCTCTTTTTCGATCACTTCCATTTTTTCGTTAAATGCCTGCCAGCGCTCATCGCTAACTAAACCAAGTTCACGGCCTTTTTCTGTTAAGCGAATATCAGCGTTATCTTCACGCAATAATAAACGGTATTCCGCACGGCTAGTAAACATACGGTACGGTTCTTTTGTACCAAGCGTTGCTAAGTCGTCTATCAGCACGCCCACATATGCTTCATCACGACGTGGTGTCCATGCATCTTTGCCTTGTACTTGTAAAGCGGCGTTCATGCCGGCAATTAAACCTTGTGCACCGGCTTCTTCGTAACCAGTAGTACCATTTATTTGGCCTGCAAAAAATAACCCGTCTATAAATTTGGTTTCTAATGACTGTTTTAAATCACGTGGGTCAAAGAAATCATATTCAATAGCATAACCAGGACGACAAATATGTGCGTTTTCAAAACCATCTATCGATTGCACAATTTGTAACTGCACATCAAAAGGTAAGCTGGTTGAAATACCGTTAGGGTAAAGCTCGTACGATGTTAAACCTTCAGGCTCTACAAATATTTGGTGCTTGTCTTTATCAGCAAAGCGCACAATTTTATCTTCTATTGAAGGGCAGTAACGTGGTCCTATACCTTCAATTACGCCAGAGTACATAGGCGAGCGATGTAAATTGTTACGAATAACCTCATGGGTTTTTTCGTTTGTGTAGGTGATATAACACGGTATTTGCTGTGGGTGATCGCTTTGTTTACCAATAAACGAAAATACTGGTGTGGGCGCATCACCTGGTTGTTCTTGCATCTTGCTAAAATCAACTGTACGGGCATCAATACGTGGTGGAGTACCTGTTTTTAAACGGTCTACTCTAAAAGGTAACTCACGTAAACGATCAGCAAGTGCAATTGAAGGGGGATCGCCTGCACGACCACCTTTAAAATTCTCTAAACCAATATGTATTTGGCCACCTAAGAAAGTACCTACGGTTAATACAACACTAGGTGCGCTAAAACGTAATCCCATTTGGGTTACTACGCCAACAACTTTGTCGTTTTCAACGATAAGATCATCACACGATTGTTGAAATATTTTTAGGTTTTCTTGGTTTTGTAATGTGTTTTGAATTGCAGCTTTGTACAAAGCGCGATCAGCTTGTGCTCGAGTTGCACGAACAGCAGGTCCCTTTGAAGAATTTAAGGTACGAAATTGAATACCGCCTTTATCAATAGCCTGTGCCATGGCACCGCCTAGCGCATCAATTTCTTTAACCAAATGGCCTTTGCCTATGCCACCAATTGCAGGGTTGCAAGACATTTGACCAAGTGTATCCATATTATGAGTTAGCAGCAGGGTATTCATCCCCATACGTGCAGCAGCTAATGAGGCTTCAGTGCCTGCATGTCCACCACCTACTACGATAACGTCAAACTTTTCGTGAAAAATCATTAATGGGATCCTACTTAATCAAACCAGTAAACTTCAAAAGGGAGCGTATTCTACCTAGAAATTAGCAGAAGATAAATGATTAAACAGTGGGCAAGATCTAAGTCACTGATCACTTATAATATAAAGGATCTTTTAAAGAGATCTTTTAATACTATTACTACTAGTGATCGGGTTTTCTGTTGATAAGCTCTATTTATTCATTTAAAACATAAAATTAGATCAGATCTAAAGGTGTTAATATGATCGGATCATCAGGCAAATAAGCTCTGATCAAAAAGGGTGTTTATACACAGCCCAATATCGATTGGATCTTATCCCATGGATAAGCATGCTTAAAAACGCAGTTTGATCAGCGGTTATCCACAAAAGCTATTAAATTATTAGTAAATTGTGGGTAACTTTGTTTATGCATTTTAATCGATCACATTACTTTAATTGTGTTTTCTCTATCCACGAATCTAACCACTCTAGGGCGGTATCTTCGGGTAATGCCTCATCAAGAATATTTAATTCAAGCCTTGGCGCTATGCATGTTGCGCCAAGGCTTGCCATTAAACTATTTATATTACGCCCAGCAAGGTTATAGGTGTCGTAGCTGGTATCGCCTAAGCCAATGACTGAATATTTAATTGCAGATAAGTCACTTTGCTGATTTAGCTGCTCAACAAATGGTAAAAGGTTGTCGGGGTAATCGCCCGCGCCATAGGTCGATGTGCATATAAGCCAGATTGTATTGTGTTGATCAATATCAGATAAATTAGGTTGATCATGTAGTTCAGCACTTATACCTTGGTTATTTAACTCATCACATAGTTGTTCTGCTACATATTCTGCAGATCCCATTTGACTACCAACGATTATATTTACAGAACTCATATTTAAACTGATCACACATTACTTATTTGCCCGCTATGATAACTGAGTTAGCCTTGCAGTAAAGAAAACCTTTGTAATTTTGTATAACTATTTTTGAGTTGTTTTTACTCTTTGGTGTAATTGCTTATATAAGTTATTGAATATAAATGAATTAACAAAAACTATTTAAATGTAATCTTCTGATCAAGTTGTTGATAAGGTTGGGGAAAGCTCTGCTTAACTAGTATGCTTTGTAGATCTAAATAAAGCTAAGTCATTGATTTTTTATTATAAGTGAGGCCACCAGCCCACGTTTTTATATAGCTAAGCTGTTGTTGATCATAATGTGGATAGTAATCTTGTTGATAACTTAAAAAGGCGATCAAAAATAATTTTTAAAAACGATCCGATTAAGCAGATCTGCCCTAAAAAAGTGAAAATAAGTGTAATAAACCACGCTTTTTTATAGATCGTGATGGTTTAAGCTTATAAATGTGCCGCTATTTTTGTTTTATTAGCCATAAAGTAGGCGATTGTGGATAACCTTTTTTAATTAGTCTTATTATTTTTCAAGTTCAGCGAGGAGTTTTGCTGGTGGATCAATTAAAAACGAGGGCGTAGGCCTTAATAGTACCGGTTACTTTTGCTTATAAATTCATAAACTGTAGTTAAAACGAGCTACTTAAGGATACTTTTTAGCGGTATATTGGTACTTTTTTAAGCTATATCGAGCGCCAATTACGCGCTTACCGTGGTGTATTTTTATACTGTAAGAGATTAAAGAGGTGAGTTGTATACGCTAAAATCAGGCGCGTTTTTATTTAATTTTAGCCCCATTTTAGCTTTTTAATTTTTATACCGGGCATAAAAAAGGGCACTAATGTGCCCTAAAGTAATTGTTATTTTATGCTGCTTTAGCGAGTTATTTACCAATACAGAACGAGCTAAATATTTTGCCTAGTAGGTCGTCTGAGGTAAATTCACCGGTTATTTCGTTTAAGTACTGCTGCGTTAAGCGTAGCTCTTCGGCTAATATTTCGCCGGCTACGTGCATTTCTAACTGCGTTTTACCAGTATCTAAGTGATAGGCCGCATGTTCAAGTGCATCTAAATGACGGCGACGCGCCATAAATCCACCTTCTGTTGCGCCCTGAAAGCCAATACAAGCTTTTAAGTGATCGCGTACAAGCTCAATACCTTGCGCATTTTTAGCGCTTAAACTAATTACTGGGTATTGTTGGTTTTCATCCATACCTACTGCATCGCCCGATAAATCGGCTTTATTTCTGATAACGGTAACACCCATACCTTGCGGTAATTTTGCCATAAACTCAGGCCAAATTGCGTGTGGGTCGGTGTCGGTGGTGTCGGTGCCATCAAGCATAAACAACACGCGATCAGCTTGGGTTATTTCATCCCACGCGCGCTCTATACCTATTTGTTCAACGCGGTCTGGGCTTTCACGTAGACCTGCGGTATCGATAATATGCAGTGGCATACCATCAATATGAATGTGCTCACGTAGTACGTCGCGAGTAGTACCGGCTATTTCGGTTACTATAGCGGCTTCGCGTCCTGCTAGGGCATTAAGTAGGCTTGATTTACCCGCATTAGGGCGCCCTGCGATAACAACGCGCATACCTTCGCGCATAATACTGCCTTGCTTAGCTTGGCTCGTTACTGTGTGTAATTGACTGATAATGGCATCTAAATCGCCCGACACTTTGCCATCGGATAAAAAGTCAATTTCCTCATCAGGGAAGTCAATGGCTGCCTCTACATACATACGTAAATGAATAACTTTTTCTACTAGGGTTTCAATGTGTTTAGAAAACTCACCTTGTAGCGACTGTAGGGCGCTTTTAGCTGCTTGCTCTGAGGTTGCATTAATTAAATCGCTAATAGCCTCTGCTTGGGTTAAATCAAGCTTGTCGTTCATAAAGGCGCGCTCAGAAAACTCACCAGGCTTAGCTAAGCGAACGCCTTCTATTTGGCTAATTTCTTTTAATAGCATGTCGAGTACAACAGGGCCGCCGTGACCTTGCAGTTCAAGTACGTCTTCGCCGGTAAATGAATTTGGCCCTGCAAAATAAATAGCGATACCTTGGTCGAGTTGCTCGCCGCTTAAACTTTGAAAAGGGACGTAGTCGGCATAGCGAAGCTTAGGTACTTTACCTATTATTTTTTCGGCCACGCTTTTAGCAAGGCTGCCAGAAACCCGAATTATACCTACGCCACCACGCCCAGGGGCGGTCGCTTGTGCTGCAATTGTGTCTTGATTGATCATGCTATTTATTTGCCAACGAGAGTAACTTTAATGGCGCTATTGTAACCTATGCATTTATTGGTAGCGAATAGCTGTGGTAAAAAATAGGCAATAAAAAAGGCGACCTAAGTCGCCTTTATATGAGTAGCCGTTAAGCTAGCCTCTTACTTTTATACCTTGCTTTTCCATGCCACGGTAGATGATAAGCATCTGGACAATAGAAATAAGGTTAGACACTAACCAGTAAAGTACTAAACCAGATGGGAACCATAAGAAGAATACAGAGAAGATAACTGGCATAAAGGTCATCATTTTTTGCTGCATAGGATCGGTAACCGTCATTGGTTGTAGTTTTTGCGTCACAAACATACTTGCACCAAATAATATTGGTAATACGTAGTATGGGTCTTTTGTAGAAAGGTCAGTAAGCCAAAGAATGAACTCTGCATGGCGCAGCTCTGTCGATTCTAAGAATACGTAAAATAGCGCTAAGAAAATTGGCATTTGTAGCAAAATAGGGAAACAGCCACCCATAGGGTTAACTTTTTCTTTTTTGTACATTTCCATAGTAGCTTGGCCGAACTTTTGACGGTCATCACCATATTTTTCTTTAAGAGCAGCCATTTTTGGCTGAAGGGCACGCATTTTAGCCATTGACGTGTATTGCGCTTTAGTCAGTGGGTACATTAACGATTTAACGATAATAGTGATGGCAATAATAGCGACACCCCAGTTACCTAAAATGCTGTGTAACCATTTAAGAAGTACAAATAAAGGCTGCGAAATAAACCATAACCAACCATAATCTACAGTTAAGTCTAAATCTGGGTGAATCGCTTCAAGAATATCTGACTCTTTAGGACCCATGTAGTAAGTCGCATTAAGGGTTTGCTCGCTGCCAGCTTGTACATTTATAGGCGCTGCTTTTGTACCAATAATAGCGGCATTACTTTTAGTAATTAAGCTGTAAAGCGTGTGTGTTTCGTCTTGCTTAGGTACCCATGCACTTACAAAGTAATGCTGAATAAATGCAACGTAACCGCCTTGGGTGTTTTTATTTAGGTTTTTGTCAGCCATATCTGAAAAGCTGTATTTTTCGTACGACTCTTCATCAGTACCGTAAGCTGCACCTAAATAGTTTTGATCTACTAAGCTGCCTTTTTCTTGTACGGTACGCTTAATTTGCGTGTATAGCTGTACTTGCACTGGCGCACTTGTCGCATTATTTACTGTGTACTCAAGGCCTACATCGTATTGACCTTTTTTAAATACGTATGTTTTAGTGAAGCTAACGCCATTACTATCAACATAGGTAAGTGGTACACGTAGCTCATCACCGCTTAGCGTGTAGGCTTTTTGCGTTGCTTGGTAAGTAGGGCGACCATTGGCTGATGCGTCTGGGCCATTTAAACCAATTAAACCACTTTGTGAGAAGTATTGATTGCCATCAAACTCGCCTAGAAGCATAAATGGTGTTTCTTCACCTTTTACTTCTTCGTATTGGAGTAAGTCTGCTTCAACAATGTCACCGCCTTTGGTGTCTATTTTTACTTTGAAAACGTCAGTCGTAATGTCAATAACTGAACGCTTAGCAGCGGTAGCCGAAGCAGGTAAACCTGAATCTGACGATGACGGTATATAATCATCTGACTCTGGTGACGTTGTGTTTAGTGTTTGTGTAGTGGCACTAGGATCGGCTTTAGGTGTGTTGTAGTCATTATTCCATTCTTGAAATAATAAAAACGACACTAACATTAAACCGATTAATAAAAACGTGCGTTGCGATTCCATAACAGCTCTTATTTC
>CERC01064962.1_pt1 | contig 11952 bp, 5 predicted proteins | sample 530921 | NCBI WGS metagenome assembly CERC01 (sample SAMEA2621099, study PRJEB7988) | marine metagenome | isolation source: saline water (ENVO:00002010), including
GTAAAATAGAAGTTTGGCTAATAACGTCTACATCCGTTAATTCGGGAGCCGTTGTTTCAGCAGCAGTATTGTACACCGAATTTTGTGTGCCGGGTGTTCCTCCTGAAGGATCATTAGAAGCTGTCCAGTTGGCAGAGCTACCCAAGCAAGAAGCGGTAGGGTTAATTAATTCCAATGTCCAGCCGCCATTTGCTTTTGTAGCATCGTTGTACCATTCATCTGTGTAAGCCACCTGATTGACAATTGCTCCTGAAGGGGCACTCAGGTAAATCTCATCCTGATCATTGTTTAATGTTGGGAATGGAGCAATGCCTATAACATTGCCATAAGGCTGAAAAAAGGTGGTGTCATCTTCTTGACAAACAATTAAATATTCTCCGGGATAAAGTAAATAATTTCCAAAAGTGCCCGAAGACGATAAATCTCCAAATTCCCAGTTGTTGAGGTTAAAAAGAGAACTTGAGGTATTGTAAATTTCAATGAACTCATAGTTCGGAAGTGCTACAGCAGGACTGTAGTCAGCCATAATTTCTGTAATAATCACATCGTTGGCCTGTGGAGTTGCACCTATTGCAAAAAATGCATCGTTTACAGCCCCTATAACATTGCCCGGACAGTCTGTAGCACCAGTAACTGTAATTGTATAACCAACAGTAGAGTCAATTGGCGTTGTAAAAGTAAGCTCTACTTCAATAAAGTTGGGAGCTATTGGGTTGATGCTAGCCACCGTTAATGCTGGTGATAGAGAATAAGTAGCAGTCATCAGGCTGGTACTGTCCATGCTTTCATTAAACGTTAATAAAATACTAGAGGCACCGGTTACGGTAGCACTTAATAGTTCTGGAGCAGTAACATCTGGAATTGTGCTATAAACAGAGTTTTGTGTGCCCGGAGTTCCACCTATTGTAGCATTTGAAGCCGTCCAGTTGGCAGATCCAAAAGTACAAGCAGAAGTAGGGTTTATCAGCTCTAATGACCACCCACCATTGGCTTTTGAAGGATCGTTATACCATGAATCTGTATAGGCTACCTGATCGATAAGGGTGCCATTATCATCATAGAGCTTAAGGTCATCACTGGCATTGTTTAATGTAGGGAAAGGTGTAATTCCCATCACATTTGGATAAGCATTAAAGAGGTTAGTATCGTTAAGAGAACAAATAATCAAATATTCTCCGGGGAATAAATAGTAACTGTCTAAGTCGCTTGTTGTAGCAGAAGCATCGGTATACACCCAATCTTCAAGGTCAAAAACAGAAGATGAAGCGTTGTAGATTTCAACATATTCTGATGCTGGTAATCCGTTTGAAGGGGAATAGTCTGCATAAATTTCTGTAAAAATCACATCTCCATTTTGAGCGGCAACCGGCAGAAAATAGAAGAAGGTATCATTTACAGTTGTCATAACATTTCCGGCAGTATCTTCAACGGTAGAAGAAGTTAAAATACTGTATAGCGCATTTGGAAAATTAGTGGCAAAAATCAAGTGAACAAGGCTACTGTCATTAACATCTAATGTGGCTGTAGCAGCTGTTCCAACAGCATTGTTAACGCTATAATTAGAGGCACTTTGTGCAGAAGTTGGGTCGAGTAATTCATTAAAGTACACATCTAGCTCAGTTGAAGAGACAACAATTACAGAATCAATAACCGGAGGATCTGTATCGGTGTAAGGTTGTCCTGTTACTGAAAAATCATCAAAAAAGAACTTATCAGAGCGCGTTGAAGTATAGTCGCATAGAACACCAAAATGCTGTGTTGAAAGGTGAGTATTGTCAAACCCCGTTCCTTCAGAAACATAGGTTGTCCCTCCGGTAGTGTCACTAAATACTTGCCAGTTTCCTACAATATCTCGGGTGACTCTAATTCTTACATAAACATCGTTTTGATTCACTCGGTCATCAATCCCGTCAACCACAACCTGCGTTGATGTTCCCGTTTGTCTGTAGAGGCTGATTTCATCATTGTCTCCTCCAACTCTAATATAATAACCATTAAGAGCTCCTGTAAGAACCGGACTATCGGATACCAAATATATGCGTGTATTGTTAGAACTTGATGGGTTAAAGTCCATGTGTAGGTAAAAATCCCATTGGGCATTTTCTATCGCCTGACTAGGAAGTGAAGCATAGCTTTCACTTGTAACAGCAGGAGCATTTAGCCATAACTCTTGAGAGGTGTTAATGTCAAAGACATTGGTATCCCCACTCCAAGTTGGGTTATTGCTAAAATCACCATCACTAAAATCGTCTGTGAACTGGGCTGAGCTGAAGACGGGTAAAAGTAGGATAAATGCTATTAGCATGATTCTATAGCAGCTCATATCACAGTATTTTTACATGTTCGCCTTCAAATATATTACATTTGGCGCTGTTTATCTTAATATCAAGATTATTATGAAAATAGCAGTAGTCGGTGCTACCGGAATGGTAGGAGAGGTCATGCTCAAAGTATTGGCCGAGAGAGGAATTGAAGTTAGTGAATTAATCCCTGTTGCTTCTGCAAAGTCAGAGGGTAAAATAGTGGAATTCAATGGTAAACAGTATAAGGTTACCACTAATGAAAAGGCAGTAGAGATGAAGCCCGATATTGCAATTTTTTCAGCAGGTGGATCAACTTCATTAGAGTGGGCACCTAAATATGCAGAGGTAGGCACCACAGTTATTGATAATTCATCGGCATGGAGAATGAGCCCGGATCATAAATTGATTGTTCCGGAGATTAATGGGAATGAACTTACTGCATCTGATAAGATTATTGCAAATCCTAATTGTTCAACCATTCAGTTGGTAATGGTACTTAAGCCATTACATGATTTGTATACGATCAAAAGAGTTGTTGTATCTACTTATCAATCGATTACCGGAACAGGAGTTAAGGCGGTACAGCAAATGGAAAATGAACGCAATGGTGTGGAGGGAGAAATGGCTTATCCATATCCGATTGATAAAAATTGTCTTCCGCATTGTGACGTTTTTCAAGAAAATGGATACACCAAAGAAGAGATGAAACTCACGAATGAAACAAAGAAAATTCTGAGTGATGATAGCATTAAAGTAACAGCAACAGCAGTTCGTGTTCCTGTTGTTGGTGGACATTCTGAAGCTGTAAACATTGAGTTTGAAAAACAACCTGATTTAGCAGAGTTAAGAAAAGTGTTAAACGATACACCGGGTGTTGTTTTACAAGATAATCCGGATGTAAATACTTATCCTATGCCTCTTTATGCACATGGTAAAGACGATGTGTTTGTAGGCAGAATTCGCTGGGATGAAACACAACCAAATACAATTAACCTTTGGGTAGTGGCTGATAATTTAAGAAAAGGAGCAGCTACCAATGCCGTTCAGGTGCTAGAATATTTGATCGCCAATAATCTCGCATAAGTAAAAGGTTTAATAATCAATTTAGAAGCATAAAAAAAGGGAGCATATAGCTCCCTTTTTTGTTAAATGTACTTTATATGATTATTGTTTCACAACTCTTAATTGAGCAGCCTTTTCTTGATTAACCATAAGTGTTAAAATGTAAGTGCCTGAGCTTACATTGCTCATATCAATCTGCTCGGTATAAGTTCCTGCAGCCATTGATTCTACATTGCGCTCAATAACTCTTCCTTGAATATCAGTCAATAAAAACTCAACTTCAGAAGATTGCTTTAATTCAAACTGAAGGTTTGTAGAAGTTTTAACAGGGTTAGGGTATAGGTTCAATGCTTCTGTGTTGATGTATTCAGGAGTACTGTATAAAATATCAACTCTGAATTCATCGTATCCAATACAACCGTAATCGTCAACTACTCTTACAAATATGACTTGTGGAGATGTAGCTGCAATAGATGTTGATGAAATAGAATCGTTGTTACTCCATAAGTATGAAGCATAGCCGTTACCAGCATTCATGTTAAACACATAACCAGCGCCAACAGCTGTATCGTTTCCGATTTCAACTACTGGATTTGCAAGAACTGTTACATACAACTGATCTTCGCCTGAACAGATACTTTCAGTAACAGTTACAGTATAAGAGCCACTAGTCATTACAATTCGTGTTTGGTCATTGCTACCGTTATCCCACTCATAAGAGTCAAAGTCTCCGGCATCAAGTGTTAAAGGAGTACCTTCACAAAGAATGGTGTCAGCACCTAAATCTACAACTGGGTTTGACACTACTTCAACAGTAATTGTATCTAAACGATCACAACCAAACTCATCAGTAGCTACTACAGCATAATCACCACTGGTAGAAATAGTAATGCTGGCCGTATTTGCTCCGTTTGACCATGTATATTGATCAAAACTACCTGGAGTTACTACAATTGAATTTCCGTCACAAAAAGCAGTGTCAGCACCTAAGTCTGCTTCAGACATTGAAAGGTCTACATAAACTTTAGCAGGACAACCACCGGCAGGTCCTAAGCCACCTATTGAAGATCCGCCAATATATCCTCCCATTTCACTTCCAGAACCAAATTGACTAGAGCTCTCGTGGTGAAAATACATACGGTCTAACCATGGTGAGTAAGTAATAGAAGCCATGTCGCTTAAGTTGGAAAAAGTCTCAACAACAGCTGTAGCTTGTGTAGATAAATTGATTTTTGAAATGTTAGATGTTCCATACTCACGGAATACAATTTGATCTGCACCATTTTCATAGGTAGCAATACCCCAATGTGACCAGTTTTCATTGGCTTGTTTTAGCGTAAATGAGAAGGTGTTAATGAAAGATACGTTACCCGTTGGCAGATCGATCTTATACCAGTTGTTACCTTGAGTCCCAGTGTACACAATTACATAGCCATAGCCTGAATAAATACCTGCTTGACTTGTGTTTCCGTAATCTCCCCCCATTGCAATTGGCTGAGAAAGCGCAATTGAATTTTGGAGGTTTAAATCTGTATCCATTACTACAATTTCATCCACAGTAAAGCTGGTTACATATGTTCCCACCGGAAGACCGTTAGAAGAGTTGGATAATGTATAAAGGTCTCCTGTTGATAAATCAGAAAAGATACCGTCTCTTCGAGGAAGTGAAACGCCATTGGCTAATGTAGCAGCATCATACCTTGCAGTATTGTTATCGCCATTGAAGTATACGTATTGGTCGGTTACCGCAATACCACCTCTATCATCACCAGTTAATGAGTTGTGGTCAACTACTTGTCCGGTTGAAGTTAAACTTTGAATGTAGAATACACTGTCAGATTCGTAAACAGAGAAAAAAGTATCGGAAACAACAACGGGGTTAAATGTAGCATTAGAGTCAATAGCCATTGTATTGTCGTTACCGGCATACCACAGGTATTCTAAGTTACCGCTTGCGCTTAAAGAAAGGCTCCCTGCGTCACAAAGCGTTGTGTCAGTAACATTTACTGCCGGAGCTTGGAACGTTAATGTAGCTGATGCAGTATCGTTAGAAACATCAGGATCTGAAAGTACAGACGTAAAAGCTTCCACAGTGTAAGTTCCACTTGCTGATAAATCTGCAGTTTGTTGGAAGGTATAGGTGTAGCCTGTTGCAGAAAACAGTGTATCCAGAATAGTTTCCGAAACGATTTGTCCTCCGTTTATGCTGTAGCTTACAACTGGGAATGCAATATTGGCTGTTCCTCCGTTGAAAAAAGTAGCTGTAATTGGAGTTCTGGCATCTCCACAGCTTTGTAATGTTACACTTTGCGTAGAAACCTCATTGGCAACAGGTGTTCCTATACAAGAAATATCAGCTGACCAGCCAGAATAAGTTACCGAACCATCTGAGGTGAATGTAACATAAAGGCTACCAGTAGTTGACTGTACTGTTCCTGGAGAGTTGGTTCCATTACCATAATAAAGCTGGGTACCTGATGCATCAACACCATCATAAATAGTCAAATAATCACAGCAACCTTCAAGTTGAAACGAGGTGAAATCAAGTTGAACTTGCATGCCGTAAAGACCGGTTCCTAAAATTACAGAATGACTTTCATTGTTAGCGTATGATCCGCTGGATCCGCCACTGTCATAAAATGTGCCTGAACAGGCAGAGATAATACCACCCTGATCGATGGTGTAATCTTGAGCGTAAGTTGATATGCTGCTTGTTAATAGTGAGATTGCAGCAATACCTAAATTGCGTAAAACTTTTCCCATAGTTAAAAAGATTAAATTTAAAGTTCAGGAAATGTTTTCTTAAGGTATCGATTCCCAAATGTACGAAAGAGTATAGTAGAAAGCTAGTAATGAATAATAAATAAAAAAGGGAGCATATAGCTCCCTTTTGTTCTGTTTAAAAGCGTGTTAAGCCAGAAATTATTGTTTGATAACTCTTAATTGAGCTGCTTTTTCATGCTCTACCATAAGTGTTAAAATATAAATACCAGAGCTGACATTGCTCATGTCAATTTGCTCATTGTATGTTCCGGCAGCCATTGTCTTTACGCTACGTTCAATAACTCTTCCCTGAACATCTGTTAACAACAATTCAACGTCAGATGATTGATTCAATTCAAACTGAAGATTTGCTACTGAGCTAACAGGATTCGGGTAAAGGTTTAATGCTTCTGTGTTAATGTATTCAGGAGTGCTGTACAAGATGTCTACTCTGAATTCATCATAACCTTCACATCCGTTATTATCAACTACTCTTACAAAAATTACCTGAGGAGAAGTTGCAACAATAGATGTTGTGTCTCCAGCCGTGTTATTGCTCCACAGGTAGCTGCTGTAGCCATTTCCAGCATCTAAATTGAATACATATCCTGCACCAACAGCAGTATCGTTTCCAATTTCAATTACAGGATTGGGATTTACCTGTACAATAATGTCATCAGAACCTTCGCAACCATTAACATCAGTTACAACAATCATATAGATGCCACTAGAATCAGCTGTTACCTGACCACTGTTTGTAACGCCACTGTTCCAAGAGTAACTTTCCCAAAGGCCTGGGTTTAGGATAAGCGTCTCATCTTCACAAATTGCAGTGTCTTTACCCAAGTCAACAATTGGTAATGCATTTACAGTAACATAAGCAGTATCACTACTAACACAACCAGATGCATTATCTGTTAATGTTACAGAATAATAATCTTCTACTGAAGCAGTTTTAACAGCACTGTTTGAGTTATCGTTCCATAGGTAATCTACAGTAAACATAGAACCATTGATGTCGTAAATAGTTGCATCAAGTGTTACGCTAGATCCTTCACAGATAGCAACATCACCTCCTAAATTTACAGGTGGAACATAGTAATAAGTTACTTCATCATAATATGAAAAGCCTACAGAGTTTGTTACTTCCAAGCTTAAAGTTGCAGTTGTTTGAAGCGAATCAGAAAAGAAGTAAGCACTGTCGTTTGATGCATATTGACCATTTAATTCCCAAGCATAAGAATTGCTGCTTCCAAGGTTAAAGTCAAATAAGGTATCAATACAAAGTGTATCATCTGCACCAAAGCTAAACTCAGGATAGGTAGAGATTGTTACATCGTCAAACCCTACACCTTCGTAACTTACCCAGCTATCAGATTCAAAAGTCCATCTTAATTTAACATCGCTTTCTCCTGCAAGTCCTGTAAGTACGTGTTCAGCATCTACCCAGTTTGTACCAGATCCGATGTCATCACTCCACCAGAGGTAGTAGGTATCGTTGTACCAGTTAGACGTTCCTGATGTTGCATTTCCAAGCATTGTCCAAGTTTGACCTGCATCTGTAGAGTATTCTAAGCGCATTCCATCATACCACTCTTCTGAGTTTGCAATAAGAGAGAAGCGTATCGATGGATCTACTGTGTAAGAACTTAAGTTAAAACACGGAGACTCAACATATGAATCTTCACTTAAATTATAATTTCCTGTTAAGTTGGTAACCCAAGCGCTATCTCCACTTGCTGCAGCTGAGATGTATGTGTTATTAGGTTGACCAAATTCCCAAGAAGAGCTAGTTCCGCCAGTAGTATATCCTTGTGAACCATTTTCAAAATCTTCTAAATATGGGAATTGTTCAACTGCTTCAATACGAGTAATCGTTGAAGTCATTGAATCATTAGCGGATACTTGATCTAATGAATAAGATACCCAAGCCTTAATGGTATAACTACCAGGCATTGAAAAATCAGTGCTATCAGAGAAAGTATGACTATAAGTACTTGTTGAAGCTAAAGCTAAATTGGTTAATGTATCCGTATGAATGGTACCAGAGTTAACTTGATAGCTTACATACAAATCATTAATGGCATTTGTTCCAACATTAGAGATTTCAACTTCGACAGCTTCATTTTCTATGCTACAAGAAGTTGTTGGACTTACAATTGCAGATAAAGCTGCATCATCTGTTACTGGAACTAAAATGTTAACGGTATAATCTTCTGTTTCTCCGTAATAGTAACTACCACAAGAATATACATAACTAGCACTGGATTCTTCTGAACAAACAACTCTCATTCGAGTAGCTCCAGCTGTTGCAGATATTGGTACTTGAAATGAAATTGAAGATTGAGCGGGAGAATAAATAGGTCCCATTGAACCTAACTCTTCACCGGTGTCAGTGAAATCACCATCCTGATTAAAATCGATATATACTTTCCCGTATTTATCGTAGTTACCTCCACAAGTACCTAATGTTACACTAACTGTGTAATTAGATCCGGGAGAAAGGTCTACTGATTGTGCCGTAAAATCAGAATACCCGGCACATGAACTCGTAGTGTTGTTGTTAATAGAACTGGCCAATCCGTTGAGAACAACTTGGTCAATTTCAGAATCATCAGTGTAATAAGGAGCGCTAGTACAATACTGAGCGTGCAGCGTTAAGCTGGAAAGGAGGGAAGCTGCGCCAATAGCAACAGACCTAATAACCCCCCTTTTGGAGTTAAGGTAAATTTTTCTCATAGTATAAAAAATTAAGTGATAAAGAGGATGTTTTCTCACAAGCTGTTAAAGAGGTCTTATCAAAGAAGAAGAGCAACTGGAACAGGTTTAGTTGTTTTTTAGGTATCTAGGGTCGAATTTAAAGAAATAGTTGAAATAATTGTGAAATGTATAAAATGTAACTTCAAATGTGTTAGGCTATTAAAAATATTGGTTTAGTGTTTCTTTTTTATGAAAGATGGATTTATTACTACTTTTTGTAAAAAGTGTTTATTGCTATGAAGGTGCAAAAAGAGAATGGAAAGTGTGTAGCGGGTTTTACTCTGCTGTACTTTGTTGAGGTTGAGAAGTAGCTTCTTTAAAAAAGCGTTTCTGGAAAAGGATAATTAGAGCAACACCTATTGAAATGCTACTGTCTGCAATATTGAATACCGGGCGAAAGAATTCAAAATAATCTCCGCCAACAAAAGGAAACCAATCTGGGTAGTAGCCACTGGCCAAGGGGAAATAGAGCATGTCAACTACCCTGCCGTGTAACCAGCTTCCATAGCCACCACCATCAGGAAAAACGGTAGCAATATGACTTGAGGTACTGCCAGAGAAAATGACTCCGTAAAAAATACTGTCAATGATGTTACCAATTGCTCCGGCAAAGATGAGCGCCATCGCAAAAATGAGTCCTTTGTGTGCTTTTTTCTGGTCGAGTTTAAAAATGTAGTAGGCAATTCCAAAAACAGCAATAATGCGGAAAAGTGTCAAAGCAAGCTTACCCCATGCTCCTCCGAATTCAAGTCCAAAAGCCATTCCGGGGTTTTCTACAAAGTTGATGCGAAACCAATCGAAAATGAGGATCTCTTCACCGTAACGCATGTTTAGCTTTACAGCAAACTTAGAAACCTGATCGATGAGGAGAACAATGAATGTAATGAGGGCAGCTCTTTTCACAATATAAAAAAACAAGATTGCTGCTCAGTGTATGAGAGCAGCAATCTGGTAAATGTTTTATTCAGAGAATTTTATTGCATGCGTTTAGCCTCAATGCTCAATGTAGCATGAGGAACGACTCTTAGTCTTTCTTTAGAGATTAACTTTCCGGTTGCACGACAAACACCATAGGTTTTGTTTTCAATACGCACCAATGCAGCTTTTAGGTGATTGATGAATTTTTCTTGGCGACCGGCTAACTGAGAAACTTCTTCACGCGAAAGCGTATCAGATCCATCTTCAACCATTTTAAAAGTTGGAGAGGTATCGTCTGTTCCGTTGTTAGAATTCGAAATACTTTCCTTTAGCAGTTCAAGATCGTGTTTGGCTTCTTCGAGTTTTTTCTCAATAATAGCTCTGAATTCTGCCAATTCCTCATCCGAATAACGTGTTTTTTCTTTCTCTGCCATTGTGACTATTTAGGTTAAAGTTTTTGAATGTGAATTTTAGTTGCAATTCCCTCATCTAACTCCACGGGTGTATAATCTCCAGTGACTTCCTGCTCTGCAAAACTCAACTTATCTGCGAGGGTTTCGGAGCAAATATAATCGAAATTCTTATTTACAGCTCCTTCGATATCATCGTGCTTTTCAACAGTAATTTCAATGCGGTCAGTGACTTCTAAGCCACTGTCTTTACGTAAATTCTGGATACGATTTACCAACTCTCTGGCTAGTCCTTCAGCCTTTAAATCTTCGTTAAGTTGAATGTCTAGCGCTACTGTAATTCCTCCCTCAGTCATCACTAGCCATCCCGGGATATCATCAGTAGAAATTTCAACATCTTCTAATGAAATAGTAACAGGTTCTCCATTTACTTCAATGGCTTTTTCGCCAGCACTTTCCATTTCGGTAATTTCAGCTTGGCCAAATTGATTCACTACACCAACAATGCCTTTCATCAACTTGCCATATTTAGGCCCTAATGTTTTGAAATTAGGCTTGATGCGTTTAACCAATACACCTTCCGTATCGTGCAGGAATTCAATTTCCTTGATGTTCGTCTCCGTCTTAATTAACTCCGCAACCTGACTTAGCTGACGCTCAAATGTATCGTTCAATACCGGAACCATGATTTTCTGTAACGGTTGTCTTACGCGAATATTTTCTTTCTTACGTAAAGACAGAATCATAGACGAAACTTGTTGTGCAACTGCCATACGTTGTTCAAGGTCTGTATCAATCAAAGCCTCATTGGCTTCAGGGAACAAAGCCAAGTGAACAGATGCTGTGCTTTCTTTGCCAGTTGCGAGCGTTAAATCGCGATAAAGTTGATCTGCATAGAATGGTGCAATTGGCGCAGACAGCTTTGCCACAGTTACCAAGCAGGTATAAAGTGTTTGGTAAGCTGCAATTTTATCTTCTTCGTAGTCTCCTCTCCAGAAACGTTTACGGCTTAAGCGAACGTGCCAGTTAGAAAGGTTGTCTACAACAAACTCTTGAATTAATCGACCGGCTTTTGTAGGCTCATAACTGGCATATGCCTCATCCACTTCTTTGATCAGTGAATTTAATTTCGATAAAATCCAACGGTCAATTTCCGGTTTATTTTTAATTTCATTTTCAGCATAGGTAAAGCCATCCACATTGGCATACAGTGCAAAAAATGCATAGGTATTGTGCAGTGCTCGGAAGAATTTACGTTGAACTTCTGTAACACCTTCTAGGTCAAATTTAAGGTTGTCCCAAGGTTGTGCATTGGTAATCATGTACCAACGAATGGCATCAGCTCCGTATTCTTCTAACGCAGCAAATGGTTCAACGGCATTACCCAGTCTTTTCGACATTTTCTGGCCGTTTTTATCCAATACCAATCCGTTTGAAACTACATTTTTATAAGCTACAGAATCAAATACCATAGTACCAATGGCGTGTAGGGTAAAGAACCATCCACGGGTTTGGTCTACACCTTCAGCAATAAAATCTGCAGGGTAAAATTGGTTGTTCTCAATTAGCTCTTTGTTTTCAAAAGGGTAGTGCCATTGTGCATAAGGCATAGATCCTGAGTCAAACCAAACGTCAATCAAGTCTAACTCACGATGCATGGGTTTACCACTTTCAGAAACCAATACAATGTCATCTACATATGGGCGGTGCAAATCAACAGCATCGTAATTTTCACG
>CERC01066816.1_pt1 | contig 11910 bp, 8 predicted proteins | sample 530921 | NCBI WGS metagenome assembly CERC01 (sample SAMEA2621099, study PRJEB7988) | marine metagenome | isolation source: saline water (ENVO:00002010), including
ACCACAACATCTTCACCCCAAACAGAGGTTAGAATCTTTTCGCGGTTAAACACTTTACCCGGACTAGAGATCAACAATGCCAGCAATTCAAACTCTTTTTTAGGCAGTGTCATTTCGTTACCGTCTTTTACAACAATGTAACGGTCGCGGTCAATGCGCAAGCCACCTACCTCTGTACTGTTTGAATTTTCTTCTTCGGCATTGCTTCTGCGCAACATCGCTTTAATACGAGAAACCAACACTCTTGGCTTCACCGGCTTTACAATGTAGTCGTCTGCACCGGCATCAAAACCCGCAATTTGAGAATAGTCTTCTCCACGGGCCGTTAGGAAGGTAATAAACGTGTTTTTCAACGCATCAATTCTGCGCAACTCAACACATGTTTCCATACCATCCATTTCAGGCATCATAACATCCAAAAGAATAAGGTCTGGCTTTTCTACTTTGGCTACATCAATGGCTTCTTTACCATTAGATGCAGTTGCAACTTCAAATCCTTCTTTCTTAAGGTTGTAACTAATAAATTCTACGATGTCAGACTCATCATCTACAACAAGTATCTTATTGGTCTTCTCTGTATTCATATTCAATAGATTGCATTTCGCGCCCCAAATATAAAAGAATAGTATGTTACGGTTGTTTTTAACAAAAGGTTAATTATCAAGTAGTTAATAATGAAGAACTTCGCAAAACCCTGTAAACATTCCCTTAACATACGAATAACCAATTCATAACTGCGCATTCACTTTAAGCTAAGATAGGCAGTGTTCTTTTGCCGCAGACAAAATCGAAAACTATTTAATCTAAAAATTCATTACGATGAAAAATTTAAAATTTTACGCTTTAGGTCTTGCTGCTTTAGCAGGTACTTTTACAGCTTGTAGCGATGATGATGGTGGAACTGATAGTAGTTCTTCATCTTCTGACAAAGTTATCTCTGAAAACATTACAAGCAATACTACTTGGAAATCAGGTAACGTATACACACTTTCTGGACGTATCGTTATTGAAGATGGTGCTGAACTTACAATCCAACCAGGTACAATCATCAAAGCTGAAGGTGGTAGAGAAGCTTCTGCTAGCGCATTAATCGTTGCTAGAGGTGGTGTTATCCACGCAGTTGGTACAGCTGAAGAGCCAATTATCTTCACTTCTGTTCTTGACGAAATTGAGCCAGGTGAAACTGAATCTCCAAACCTTGATGCTTCTTTCCGTGGTCTTTGGGGTGGTGTTTTAGTTCTTGGTAAAGCTCCTATCTCTGCTGATAACAGCGAAGTTCAAATCGAAGGTATTCCTGCTTCTGATCCAAACGGTCTTTACGGTGGTTCTGAAGAAGGCGATTACTCAGGTGAAATTGCTTACATCTCTATCCGTCACGGTGGTACTCTTTTAGGTGAAGGTAACGAAATCAACGGTCTTACTTTAGGTGGTGTTGGTAACGGAACTTCAATTTCTAATGTTGAGATTGTTGCTAACCTTGATGATGGTATTGAGTTTTTCGGTGGTACAGTTAACGTAACTAACGCTATCGTTAACGGTCAAGGTGATGATGCTTTTGACGTTGACCAAGCTTACTCTGGTACTGTTGACAACTTTGTATTCATTGGTTCTGCTGAGTCTGATCACGTTCTTGAAATTGACGGACCAGAAGGTTCTACAAACGGTGGTGCTACTTTGACTAACGGTACTTTCAAAGGTTACCAAGATGACGAAGGTACTTACGGTGAGTATGCTGATTTCCGCGATGGTGCTCAAGGTACTTACTCAAACCTTTACTTCTACAACTTCTCATCAGATTCAGATTTTGAATTAGATGATGATGCTTCTTCTGAGAACTATACTAACGGAGATCTTAAATTCTCTAACTTAGAGTTCAACGTAAGTCACCTTTCTTCAGGTAACCTTACAGTTGACGCTATCGTTCTTGACAAATCAGATTTAGGAACTGCTTTCACAGGTGGTTTAGGATTTGCTTCAATCGTTACTACAGCAACAGTTGGTGCTGATGTATCGGTTTTCTCATGGACTAGCAGCTATTCTGAGCTATAAGAAATAGGTTAGAATTATATATAGCATTCAAATTAAGACTCGTTCATAAAATCGTTTTTTATGGGCGAGTCTTTTGTCATTTTCAAGAAGGTCATCAAAATGAAACTTACAAGATTATTTTCCGCCTTAGCACTTTTTCTCCTTTTCATCTCATCCTCGTTTGCTCAAAATGGTAAAATTCGCGGAACTGTAATAGATGAAACATCAGGTCAACCCCTGTTTACAGCCAATGTGGTTATAGCAGGTACTACAAACGGTACATCTACCGATTTTGACGGAAAGTTTGAACTTTCTGCTGCACCGGGAACTTACAACGTTCAAATTAGCTTTATAGGCCTAGCTACCGTTACCATTGAGGGAATTCAGGTAAAAGCTAATGACGTAACGGTTATGAACACTGTAAGCCTTAAGCCTGCATCTACTGAGCTTAAAACATATAACGTAACAGCTAAAGCAAACAGAGCTTCTGAAACAGCCATCATGACGATGAAGAAGAAGTCTGTAAACGTTCTTGACGGTATTTCTGCTCAAACCATTAAGAAAGCTGGTGATAGCGATGCCGCTGCTGCTGTTAAACGTGTTCCCGGGGTATCTATCCAGGGAGGAAAATATGTGTTTGTTCGTGGTTTAGGTGACCGCTACACTAAAACACAATTAAACGGAATGGATGTTCCTGGTCTTGACCCAGACCGTAACTCTCTTCAAATGGACATTTTTCCTACCAACGTAATTGACAACCTTGTTGTCTTAAAATCTTTTACAGCTGACCTTCCGGCAGATTTTACCGGAGGTATTGTAAACATTGAAACAAAAGACTTTCCGGAAGAGCCAAACTTAGACGTTTCTGCAAGCGTAGGTTTCACCCCCGGAATGCACTTCAACGGAGATTATTTATCACAAGAAACCAGCTCAACAGACTTTTTAGGTTTTGACGATGGCTTACGCGATGAGCCATTGGACATGAGTGAAACAAATCAAGATCCGATTATTCAGCCAGCTTCTTCCAGATCAAATGCTACTGAACAAACAAAGAAATTTAACACCAACCTTGCTGCCAAAGAAAAGACAAGCTTAATGAACTTTAGCTTAGGTCTTTCAGGAGGAAATCAATACAAAAAAGGGGATAAGACTTATGGTCTTAACGGTGCTTTCTCTTACAAAAACAACACTAAGTTTTACGAAGACTACGAACAGAACTTCTATTTCAAAGAATTAGCAGACAACTCTGTTTATGAGTTAAGTCCAAACATCACTCAAAAAGGTAATCTTGGTATTAACAATGTATTCTTGAGCGGAATGTTAGGTGGAGCAATTAAAACAGATCATGCAAAGTATCGCGTGAGCTTAATGCACCTTCAAAACGGAGAAACCAAATCAGGATACTTCAGAGAAGAGCAGATCATTAACAACTCGGCTACAATCTACAGAGATAACCTAGAGTATAGTGTTCGTTCTATCTCTAACATGTTAATTTCAGGAACACACCACAGTAAAAACACTCTTTGGGAAGTAAACTGGAAATTGTCTCCAACTTACTCTAGAATTAACGACAAAGATGTTCGTATTACACCCTACCTTTATAAAGATGGTGTTTACTCGATTGATGCCAGTGAGGCTTCTGTTCCTCAAAGACTTTGGAGAAACCTTAACGAATTTAACGTTGCAGGTAAAATCGACCTAAAAAGAGCTCATCAGTTCTTAGGGTATGATGCCAATATTAAATTCGGAACGGGTTATACTTTCAAGACAAGATCATACGAGATTTTGAACTACAATTTGGAATCAATCAACAGTGCTTCAATGTCGTATACTGGAGATGCTGATGAACTATTAACAGACGAATTCATTTGGACACGTGAACAAGGTTACGGCTTCTACCAATACGGTAATTACCAAGAGTCTAACAAATATGAAGGGATTCAAACCAACCTTGCCGCATACATTTCTGAAGAGTTTCAAATCCTTCAGAAGTTGAAAGGTATTGCCGGTGTGAGAATGGAGAAATACGACCAGTACTATACAGGTATGAACCAGTTAGCAGCTGCCAGTCCAAATCAGGATGGTGCAGAGATTTATGATAACGAAAAGGTTCTTGATCTATTGGATTTCTTCCCTACATTGAGTTTGATTTACCAACCAAACGATAACACCAACGTTCGTGGTTCTTATTTCAGAACAACTGCTCGCCCTTCGTTTAAAGAGAAATCTACAGCAGAAATTGTTGACGTTATTTCAAAAGTTACATTCATTGGTAACATCGACCTTCAGGAAACTGACATCGACAACTTCGATTTACGCTATGAGTACTTTATGAAGAAAAATCAAACATTAGCGGTAAGTGCATTCTACAAAATGTTTAAAAACCCTATTGAATTGGCTTCATATGCACAAGATGTAAATAGTGTTCAACCAAGAAACGTTGGTGATGCCGAGGTATTGGGAATTGAATTAGAAACCAGAATTAACTTCAGCTTCATTACTGATAAACTGGAAAATCTTTCATTTAACGGTAACTTCTCATGGATTGAGTCAAGAGTTAAATATGACAAAGGACCAAACAGTACTTATGAAGGAAAACAAAACGGTTTACGTGAAGGTGAAGATTTAGGAGATTACAGAGATATGCAGGGACAGGCTCCTTACATCATCAACGCAGGTATTTCGTACAAACTAAGAGACAAAGGTCTTGAAGCCGGTCTTTTCTACAACGTACAAGGACCAAAACTGATTATTGTAGGTATTAACCGTGCTCCTGATGTATACTCTGTTCCTTTCCACAGCTTAAACTTTAACTTGTTTAAGACTTTAGGAAAAGAAGATCAATACCAAATCGGATTGGGTGTATCAAACATTCTTGATGACGCTATGGAAACCGAAACTGAATCTTACAAAGCAGAGTCTTTAATCTACTCTAGATATAATCCTGGAAGAACTTTCTCTTTCTCGATTAAATACTCTTTCTACTAAAAAGAAACCAACATATCAAAATCAAAAAAGGCTACTCATTGGAGTAGCCTTTTTTGTTGCTTTTACAAGCTAGCTAGAATATATCAAGAAAAGAAGATGTTAAAAGCGATACCCTACACCTTTTACGGTTTGAATTAGATCTTCGCCTACCTTTTTACGCAACTTACGCACATGAACATCAATAGTTCTGCTGCGCACATTGCTAATGTTTCCCCAAACAGCTTTTTTAATCTCTTCGCGACTAAATACCTTTTGAGGCTGAGATGAAAGCAAACAAAGCATTTCAAACTCTTTTTTAGGCAGGTTAATGATCTCTTTATTTTTAATGACTACATAACGATCCCGATCAATTTCAATTCCTTTAATCTGCACCACGTTGCTTTTCTTTCTACTCCTTTGGCGATTCAAAAGCGACTGGAGCTTTTTTCGCATTACTTTAGGAGAAAGCCCTTTGGTAATAAAATCATCTACTCCCTGATCAAGCGCTATTACTTCTGTATAATCATCGTCTGTCTCCGTATGGATCACAAAAACAGCATCACTGCTAATGGGTTTTAACTCCAGCATCAAGTCTATCCCATCATGGTTTGTAAATAGCATATCAGCTATTACCAAATTAGGGTGTGTTCTCTTAAATAGTTCTATTCCCTCATCATAAGAATCAGCAAACTGAACATTAAATAACGATTCATTATCAAACACTTGCTTGAAATAATCGTGTGTCTGTCGATGCTCATCAACAACTAATATGGATGCCTCTTGATTCATACTTTTACAGCGCATGAAAATATGACACCCTCATCAGTTCATGTTTAATCCACCTTTACGCTTAGATTACAAACAAATTGATTTAAAAGCTCAATGTTAAGCCAATATTAATTTAATCCTTCCATGAAGTAAAACGGTGCTATTTACACCATTACAATAATGCGATGAACGATGGAATAATACCTTTGCCGCTAAATTTCAAGATTGAATGGAATACGGAATTTTTGATGTTATTACACTAATCGGTGCACTTGGATTCTTCATTTATGGAATGAAGGTAATGAGTGAAGGAATCCAGAAACTTGCTGGAGATAAAATGCGCGACATTCTTAGCGCTATGACCTCAAACCGATTCTTCGGAATCTTAACCGGTTTATTAATTACGGCACTTGTTCAATCTTCTAGTGCTACAACTGTAATGACGGTAAGTTTTGTGAATGCAGGGCTACTTTCACTTGTAGAATCTATTGGAGTTATTCTAGGGGCTAACATCGGAACAACGTTTACCAGTTGGTTGGTAACCTACCTTGGTTTTAAAATCAAAATCTCTGTTATTACACTCCCTATTATTGCTGTTGGTTTTCCTTTAATGTTCTCTCAGCGCAGTTCTTTAAAATCATTGGCAGAGTTGCTTATTGGTTTTGCCCTGTTGTTTATGGGGCTTGAACATTTAAAAGATGCCGTTCCAAACCTTCATGAAAACCCAGAAATTTTATCGTTTCTAGCCAACTATACCAATTATGGTGTTTTCTCTGTTTTAATTTTTGTTGCAATTGGTACTATACTCACAATTGTTGTTCAGTCGTCAAGTGCTGCCATGGCTCTAACTCTGGTAATGTGTAATGAAGGGTGGATACCGTTTGACATGGCTGTTGGAATTGTTCTAGGTGAAAATATTGGTACTACTATTACCGCCAACCTTGCCGCATTAATTGCCAATGTTCATGCAAAAAGAGCTGCCAGGGCTCACTTTATTGTCAATGTTTTCGGAGTCGTTTGGATGTTATTTGCGCTTCCTTTAGTACTGAGAACCATAGACGACACAATGGTTAGTTTTGGTAAAGACTCTCCTTACGATGATCCGCACCAAATTCCCTTGGCGCTTTCTATTTTTCACACGGCATTTAACAGTATTAATGTCTTAATTCTTGTATGGTTTGTAAAACCAATTGAAAAGTTGGTAACAAAAATGGTTCCTTCAAAAGGGAAATTCGATGACATGTACACACTGGAATACATCAGCACCGGTGTAATGGGAACCCCTGAACTGGCATTACTAGAAGCACGAAAAGAAGTCGCTAAGTTTGGCCGTCTTACTCACAAAATGCTAGGATTCTTCAAAGAACTTTTCATTGAAAAAGAACCCAAGAAGATCAATAAAAGACTGGCTAAGCTTCAGAAGTATGAAGACATTACAGATCGTATTGAAATTGAGATTGCAGATTACCTGTTAAAAGTTTCGGCAGGTGAATTAACAGATGTTTCTTCTTTGCGCATTAGAAGTATGCTAAGCACCATTAATGACCTTGAGCGCATTGGTGATGTTATCTATCAAATGTCAAAACTTATTGAGCGTAAGATAGAAGACCGTACGTGGTTTACACCTGAGCAACGAAACAATATGACTGAAATGCTCGGAATATTGGATCAAATGTTTGAAGAGATGATAAAAATCTTAGACCAAGATTATTCTAAGGCAAACATTGATAAGTTGATAGAATTACACAAGTCGATTATCAGTTCTAAAGCCGAAATGCGAAAAATACACTTGATGAGTGTAGAGAAAGGCGACTACAATATTCGTAGCGGATTAATCTATGCTGATCTATATACTGATTGTGAGAAAATTGGTGATTTTATTCTAAACATTGCCGAAGCAATTAAAGGAAAAGTTTAAGGCTTAAGGTAAGCAGCTGAATGGACGTGATTACTTTCTTGTAATGCACGATCTACAATCCAGATCTCAAAACGGAAAGTATCTGCCGATGCTTGAGAATATGCAGCTTCTGCAACATAAACTTCTATATCGCCTTCTTTTACATCTGAAGATGTACTTCCATCATCTAAGACAGGAATTCTGTAATAGAGGTTCGCACTTCCGTTATCGATTACCCATTCTCCATTCACCAGCACATAACGATCGATGAACAAGTTGTTGTAATAAAGTGAATCAGGTGCAAAAACACCATCAACATCATCCTCATCTAAACCAATATCGCCATCACAGTCTTTGAAAGAAACCGTTAACACTCCACCCGTATCTGTAATCGCAAAGCTTTCAAACTTTAGAGATGGTATTTTATCGTCACATTCTTCTTTCTGACATCCGAATGCAAGAATGCCCCCTACAAGGGCGAATAGTGCTATTTTTGGAAAATACTTCACTTCGTAAAATTATAAAGTTTAACGACTCTTGGATCAATTTAGTTTGGAACAACTTGAAAATGCTGTCTTTTCTATTCAGTCAAATGCAGATTTCAACAGTGTAGCATTGGCTGTGTTCAATTATCAGGCACAAAATGTACCCGTTTACAAACAATTTCTAAAGCTCCTCAACATTGATCCTTTAACAATAACACAGGTAGAAGATATTCCTTTTTTGCCCATTTCTTTGTTTAAAACGCAACGCATCATTAGTGCCGATGCTAAAGAAGAGATTACGTTTTTAAGTAGTGGCACAACAGGAATGAGTCAAAGCCAACATTTGATTCAAAAACTTGCGCTTTATGAAGCATCATTTCTCAAAGCTTTTGAACAGTTTTACGGTGCTGTTGATCAATACCACATTTTAGCATTACTCCCTTCCTACCTTGAACGCGAGGGGTCTTCATTGATTTACATGGTTGATGCCCTGATCAAAAAAAGCAACTCTGCACACAGCAATTACTACCTGCACAACTTGGATGAACTTGCCGAAAAGCTCGAGATGCTAGATAAAGCCGGGGAAAAAGTAGTGTTAATTGGCGTTAGTTATGCTTTGCTTGATCTTATGGAGAAGCACGTTTTCCAATTGAGTAACACAATCATTATGGAAACCGGAGGAATGAAAGGCAAGCGAAAAGAAATGATCAAAGCAGAATTGCATGCGCTTTTGAAGAAAGGGTTTGGAACTAAAAAAATCCATTCTGAATATGGAATGACAGAATTACTTTCTCAAGCATATAGTTTGGGCAATGAATTGTTCCACTGCCCAAACTGGATGAAAATTCTTATTCGAGAACCAAACGACCCTTTTGCTTTACTTCAAGAAGGCCAATCAGGAGGGATAAATGTGATAGACCTTGCTAATCTTTACAGTTGCTCATTTATTGCCACACAAGATTTGGGCAAACTACACAGTAACAACACATTTGAAGTACTGGGTCGCTTTGATAATTCAGACATCAGGGGCTGTAACCTCCTTGTCCAGTAAGCTTTATTTTACTTTTAAAATGAAGTAATTCTTCTTACCTCTCTGAAGTAAAAGGTAAGCTCCACTAATTAGCTCTTCAGCATTAAAGCTATAGTCTTCAGTAACCTTTTCTTTGTTTACAGAAATGCTGTTTTCTTTCAATGCTCTTCGCGCTTCACCATTCGATTTTAAAAACCCGGTATGCGTCACCAACAGATCAATAATTCCTGCTGCATTTTCAACATCTGCTTTATCCACCTCAGCCTGACCAACACCTTCAAACACCTGAAGAAATGTTTTCTCATTCAATGACTTTAAGTCGTCTTTAGTTGATTTACCGAATAAGATAGAAGATGCTTTTTTCGCATTCTCCAATTCTTCTTTCGAATGAACTCTTTCAGTAATTTCTTCTGCTAAAGCTATCTGTAAAGCACGCTCATGAGGTGCTTGTTTATGTGCTTCTATTAACGCTTCAATTTCTTGTTGAGAACGCTCACTAAAGATTCTGATAAAGTTTTCTACATCTGCATCAGAAGCATTGATCCAGTATTGGTAAAACTTGTAAGGCGATGTTTTCTCCGCATCTAACCAAATATTACCTCCTTCTGACTTACCGAATTTAGTTCCATCGGCTTTCGTAATTAGAGGAGTTGTAATTGCATAAGCAGTTCCTCCTCCTTTTCTTCTTACCAATTCAGTTCCGGTAACAATATTCCCCCATTGATCTGAACCACCCAATTGAAGTTTTACGTTTTTGTTTTTCCACAACCAGTAAAAATCATAGCCTTGCACCAATTGGTAAGAGAACTCTGTAAAAGACAATCCGGTCTCTAGACGTTTTTGAACCGAGTCTTTCGACATCATGTAGTTAATGGTAATGTGTTTCCCTACATCGCGAATAAACTCCAAGAAAGAAATCTCTTTGAACCAGTCGTAATTATTCACCATTTCAGCTGCATTTTCACCTTCAAAGTCTAAAAACTTTTCAAGTTGCGCTTTTACACAGCTTTGGTTATGCTGAAGTGTTTCTTCATCAAGCAAATTACGCTCTTGTGATTTTCCCGAAGGATCACCAACCATTCCGGTTGCACCACCAACTAAAGCGATGGGTTTATGACCACAACGCTGAAAATGCCTCAATGTCATAATTTGCACCAAATTACCTACGTGCAAAGAGTCTGCAGTCGGATCAAATCCGATATAGGCACTGGTCATTCCCTTTAACAGTTCTTCTTCTGTTCCGGGCATCATGTCGTGAATCATGCCGCGCCATTGTAGCTCTTCAATAAAATTTTTCATGTCAGTAATTTGATTTTGCCGCAAAGATAATCGGAGTGAGTAAAGATGAAAACCTCAACAACAGAATAGCTGCCTCATTGAGTTGAATTGCTACTTTTGAACTCCAATTATGAGTATGGATTTTGTTACCGGAGGAACCGGACTCATCGGTTCGCACGTTATTTTTGACCTTTTAAAGAAAGGACGAAAGGTTAAGGCATTAAAGCGCGAAGGAAGCAATACTGAAATCCTTACTACTCTGGCTCCATTTTACAATATTTCTACCGAGCTTATCCACACCATCGAATGGGTTACACTTTCCCTTTGGGATCAAATTGGATTGGAGGAAGCATTGGTTGGTTGTGAAGACATTTACCATTGTGCTGCTATTGTCTCCTTTGAAAAAGGCCAAGAAGATCTCTTGATGGATGTTAATGTTCGCGGAACAGAAACGTTGGTTAACGCAGCATTAAACAGCAATATCAGAAAGTTTTGTCACGTAAGTTCAACAGCTGCAATTGGCAAACCGAAAAATGCCAAAATCGTAACTGAGAAAGCCAACTGGAACGAAAATGAAAATCCTTCCAAATATGGCATTAGCAAACACCATGGAGAACGCGAGGTTTGGCGAGGAATAGAAGAGGGGTTAAATGCTGTAATTGTAAACCCTTGTATTGTTATTGGCCCTGGAGATTGGGGGAAAAGCAGCACCAATCTTTTTGTTTCTGCCTGGAACGGTATGAAATATTATACCGAAGGCGCCAATGCATTTGTTGATGTCCGCGATATCAGCAAAATAATGATCCAGTTAATGGAAAGTGATATCTCATCTCAACGCTTTTTATTGATTGGTGAAAACATGTCTTTTCGAGAGTTATTCAACCTTATGTGTGATGCCTTGAGCAAACCAAGGCCTTCGGTAAAGGCAACTCCTACAATGGCTCAAATTGCTTGGAGATTAGATTGGCTAAGGTCAAAATTGACAGGAAGACCTCAACTCATCACGAAAGAAACTGCACAAAATGCGCAGCAAGTAACGGTTTATGACAACACCAAAATCAAAGAAACTTTAGGAATTACTTTTGCTTCAATTGACCAGGCCGTAAAACATTCAGCTCAGATTTTTTTGAAACAGTATCCGTAGCAGTTGTATCAGCTCCTTGTTCTTCTTTGCCGTTCTTGTATGCTTCTTTTAAATTGGCTTGTGCCTCAGCTTGCTCCTTTGTCAATTCTACAATTACCTCTTCAAAAATTTCAGTCAGCAATTCAGGATCTTCTTCATAATACTTATAAGAAGTTCTAAAGTTTTCTAGCGTAACTCCATGTTTTTTGAAAATACCGGTGTAGTGCTCAAGTGCCAATTCTTTAAGTTGACTTTTAGGTTCAAACATTCTACGTTGATAACGCGCCTCTACCACTTCCATCTCTTTCAAAATGTCGATCATCTGTTCTTTTTG
>CERC01134255.1_pt1 | contig 11910 bp, 11 predicted proteins | sample 530921 | NCBI WGS metagenome assembly CERC01 (sample SAMEA2621099, study PRJEB7988) | marine metagenome | isolation source: saline water (ENVO:00002010), including
GGAAAGCGGAAAGCGGAAAGCGGAAAGCGGAAAGCGGAAAGCGGAAAATAAAAAAGCCGTTGTCCATAAACAACAGCTTTCTTAAAAATGAGTCTGCAAAGAAGAGTACGTTACAACTCTTTAAATCGCCTGATAAATAATACCTGGCCGGCAGTGAATCATTTGATACTTATCCGATAGACCTGACAAAAATTCAGAAGCGCCTAAAATGAGATAACCTCCTGGTTTCAACACTCCATGCATTTTGGTCAGAATTTCAGTTTTTTTCTCGCTCGAGAAATAGATAAGTACATTTCGGCAAAAGATAATGTCAAATTTACCCATTGAGGAATATTGACCAAGTAGATTTATACTCTGAAAACGAACGCGTGATTTGATGTCAGGCTTAACAGCCCACCCACCACCTGGTGTTTCACGAAAATGCTGTGTCAAACGCTCCTGGGATAACCCCCTGCCAATAGCCAGCATTTCATACTCACCACGCTTAGCCTGAGCTAGAACCTGAGTAGAAATATCCGTTGCAACAATCTCTTCAGAGGAAAGTTTTCCTGGTGTTTTCTTCTTAAACTCATCAATTGTCATACTGATGGAATAAGGCTCTTGGCCAGTAGAACACGCCGCTGACCATATTCTAACTTTAGAGCCCCCAACATTACCCACTACTTCAGGTAAAATTCGATCCCTCAAAATATCAAATGGATGAACATCACGAAACCATAAGGTTTCGTTAGTTGTCATTGCATCAATGACCTGCTCGCGCAGACGTTTTGAAGCGGGACTCTGCAGTTTGGTAATTAACTCTTTCAACCCAGGGCAGTTCTGCTCTTGTACAATTTTACCTAACCGACTTTGAACCAAATACTGCTTGTGTTTAGCTAGCAAAATACCACTATTTTCTTCTAAGAACCGACTAAACAATTCAAAATCAGAATCGGTGATCGTAAAACTAGACCGGCCAGTAATACTCATAAAGAGTAGATACCCCTAATTATTTTCAACTTGATTTATACGTTGAACAACAGCCGTTGCCAAATCATCTGGATTAAACTTCGCTAGGAAGCCATCTGCGCCTACTTTTTTAACCATAGACACGTTAAATCCACCTGACAAGGATGTATGCAAGACTACATGCATACCCTTCATACGCTCATCACCACGTATCATAGAGGTCAGGGTATAACCATCCATCTCGGGCATCTCGATATCTGAAATAACCATTAGAAAGTTTGTTGTAACATCAACCCCTCGATCAGCCATGTCACATAACAGATCCCAAGCCATACGACCGTTATTGCAGGAGGTAACCTTAATACCTAAACCTTCCAAGCTACGCTGCATCTGATTACGAGCAACAGAGGAGTCATCGGTAATAAGTATCTGATAATCTTTGGCTTTTTCACGTACTGTATCATCAGCGACATCTTTACTTACTTCTGTCGGCATAGGATATAGATCAGCAAGAATCTGCTCTACGTCAAGAATCTCAATCAGTTTACCTTCATACTCAAAGATAGCGGTAAGATAATTCTCCACCCCTATTTCCGTTGGAGGAGCCATAATCTGGTCCCACTGAGTATTCAAAATTCTATCAACTTTACGAACCAAAAAAGCCAAGGTTCGACGGTTATACTCCGCCACAATCAAAAAGCATTCCTGACGTTGATCCTTCGGTACAGAATCTCGACCAACAGCTTCCGATAGATCCAGCACAGGAATGGTCTCGCCTCGGATATGAGCCATACCTTTTATAGCTGAAGTTTGCCGAGGAACTTCTGTAAGCAATGGACATTGCAGGACTTCACGTACTTTAAAAACGTTAATGCCATACTGCTGATCGCTTTCTAAGGCGAACAATAACAATTCGAGCCTATTCTGGCCCACCATCTGAGTACGTAGGTTTACACTATCTAGGATACCTGACATGATCTACCAATCCCGTAGAGATTAAATCAATTCTATTTTTGCACGCCATCACATAATGTTAGTGACAACAACGTGAATACTTATAATTTAACACGACTTTTCGTACTAACCACTTTTCTTTTAGCTCCAGTGCATATTTTTGCAGAGAGTGAAGCCGAAAAGCTTGAACAAGCAGCATCGCTATATTTGCAAGAACATTACAAAAAAACGAGCCCCGATGCGCGCATTGAGATCAAACTTAACCCGATTAGCAGAAAAATCAAACTAAAAACCTGCCTTGTGCCATTTGATTTTCAAACACCCAAAGGTAATGGCAGCCGAATAACGTTCAGAGCACGCTGCCAATCACCCCTTTGGCAGCTCTTCATTGCCGCTGAAGTTAAACAATTTGGTTTAGCTGTTGTAAGCAGAACAAGCTTACCGCGAAAAACATATCTCAGCGAGAAAAACACTCTAATACAAGAAGTTGATATAACCTCTCTTCGTTCCGCTTACTTCACTAACTCAAACGATATAACCGGCTGGATTACTAAAAGAAGTATAGCTGCAAATACAATAATAACTGCCCCTATGTTAAAAGCACCATTAACTATATCAAAGGGTAACGCTGTCATTATAGAAGCTAAACGCAACGGTGTATCGATCAGAACATCAGGAACAGCTCTAGAAGATGGTACCTTAGGCGAACAAATTAAAGTAAGAAATGACCGTTCAGGCATCACAGTAAAAGCGAGAGTCATAGAGCCTGGATTAGTTCGCGCCCCCTGAAAAAGCCCTTAAGATAGCTTGCTTATAAAGCAACTGCTATACTGAAAAAAATTATTTAAGAAATTTCACTTTTTTCTTAAAGTTCTCGAAATAGCCGCCGATAAGTAGGTTCAGATACAAAATTGAGGACGGATAAATGATTAATGATCTCACGGGCCTGTCATCTTCGCAGACGGCAAGTTCTCGTGCACGGACAAGCGAACAGGGTAACGCTACCAAATCTGGTGGTGATACTTCTGCACAGCAGTCCCCGTCCAATAAGGGTGATACAGTAAATATCAGCAATGCAGCACAGATACTGCAGAATGCAGACAAATTACTGGCAGAAACACCTGATGTGGACAGCGCGCGTGTCGAACGCCTAAAACAGGAAATAGAAAGCGGCAGCTATCAGGTCAATGCAGAGCGCGTTGCCGAAAAGATGCTAAATTTTGACAACCTACTTTAAAGTTAAGACATGACTGAAGAACAATTATTAGAACTTAATACCCTGCTAAAGCAGGGTATTTTGCTTTTAGAATCTTTAACATCAATCTACGACAAAGAACTAGAAGCCCTCAGTAGTAAAGACTTAGATAAACTAAGCGATACAACTCAGGAAAAAATGTCACTGCTCAATAAGTTCCATAACTTCACATTGGAGCGGGTAGAGCTTCTTAAGTCATTTGGGCATGATATAACTTCAGACCAATACTCACTTCCCGAAGCACCAAAAGTCGACTCCCAAGGCAGTAAAGCAGCATCTGAGAACTACGCAGTCATTAAGCAATTCCTTAAGGAGCTGCAACAGAAGAACAAACGCAATGAACAGGCGATCTATAGAAACCAGCAAAATGTCACACAGCTTCTAGCCATTGTTCGTGGCCATAAAAAACAGGACCAGCTCTATAATAAAAGCGGCGGTTCTGGGCTCTATAAAGCACAAAGCCGAATCGGTAAGGCGTAATAAGCAATCACGATAATAACCTACCAACAAGTTAGTGACTCAACTAGTAATTAAGGCTAAAATCCGTGCCACATCGACTTTACCAACCTATCAGTCCCAGTAGCTCAGCTGGATAGAGCGGTCCCCTCCTAAGGGACAGGCCAGGGGTTCGAATCCTCTCTGGGACACCATTTTACGCTCGAAGCGGCTATCGCAATAAATTACCCAGAGACCCCTGCGGTAAAAGGGCAACATTGTGCTTCAAATAAGTTACCAACTGTTGCTGCTTATCTTTTTCAGCCCCATCATCCGCTAGCTTTTCAGCAAGCTTTAAATAGCGACCTACCATTTTTAAACGCTCAGCTCGCTTTTCTTCACTATCTCGGGCAGATTCAAGAAATAGCTGGGCCAAATTAAGTAATGCACTAGCATTACTTGTGTCATATTCGGTGGCTAAGCCAAAGTACTTAAGCGCCTGAGGCATTTTCCCAGATAGATAGTGCTTCACCCCTAAACGATTCACTTTGTAGCTCATCTCAGGATCATGCTTTTTACTAGGAGGTATAATACTTTTAGCTTTCACAGGCTCAAGGATTGGAACCGCGTCACCAGTAACCTTCAAGAGTTCTCTATCCAAATCCAGAGGCACTTCTAACTCAGCATTAGCTCTCTGGGCTTCACGCGTGCATTTATTCGCTTCATCAGTATCACCAAGAGCACTATACATTTCACTTTTGAGCAAACCCGCTTTAACTTGTAACGAACGGTCTTCAGGAAAAGCTCTTGAAGCCTGAGTCATTGTTTGCTCAAAATCGTTGATCAGTTCAGTCGCTACAGCGCCTTCGGAATTAGCAAGCTCTAACCTTTTAACGTTCGCTAAGCGGAGGTAAGGTTCCGGAGAGTGATAACAACTACGTCTCCCCAAAACAATAGACTTTTTATAAGCGCCACCCGCAAGCTCCAATTTCTTTGTCTGGGTTGCGAGCCGCCCCAACTCCATCTGCCTAGGTATCCCCAGGGGCGCTTTCTGAGCAGCTTCGCTAACCGTCTCACAGGCCTGTTCTAAATCGCCATTCTTCTCATGACTCGCACTTAAGAGATCATATGCCGCTATAAAAAGTGGATACTCTTCAATCAACTCATTAAGCAAAGCCTGCCCCTCCTTAATACGATTTAATGCGAGGAGGGATTGCGCCCAATTAAGGCCAGCCTCTTTGTCATGAGATTTCCAATACTGCTTCTCAGCAACACTTGCTGCCTCTTTAGGCTTACCAAACTGATTTAGCAAACGGGCTAAAATCAATTGCGCTTCATCATATTCGGGATCATAACTAGAAAAGTTATTTTTGCAGTAGCCAATCGCAGTGGGATAATCTCCAACCTCAAGCGCATCATCAACAGGCTTGAAAATTGATTTCCGATATAGAAGAGCATCCAAGCGGTGCTTTAGCTCTTCCACTGAAAAGGGTTTCATAATAAGTTCGTCAGGACGACTATCGATAGCATGCAGGATAACTTCTTGAGACGCATCACTGGTCATAAAAACCCAACAAGCGCTGGATTTTATATAACCGCGATACCGACACTCTTCAAGTAACTGAATCCCGGTCACGTTATCATTCACATTGTGACCGAGAAGGATAACGTCATAATTATTCTCTGATATCTCTGCTAGAACGCGATTATTTATCGTAATCGCTTTTAGGTTCATCACCCCTAAGCTTCTTAGCATGTAGAAGATTATAGAACGCATGTTGCCACTACTCTCGATCAGCAACACTTGTTTATCAGAATAATCTATTTTAACCACTCAGCCATCCGCAATATCCCTTCCTATTACATGCAGTATAAAAGCGGAGCACTAAAGACTAAAGCATTTCCTTCAAACAAAAAAAAAGCACTAAGTGCAGGGTGATGCGCTTAGTGCTAAGACAGTTCTATGCTGTACTTAACATCCTATATTTATAGCATTGAAACACGAATGACCCAGATCAAGAAAAAACTAACTGAGTCAGCGTAACCTGAGGGTATTGAGACAATATGATGAGATCCTGAATAATGGATTTCGGTTACACTAATTTTAACAATAACTATATAAAAACAGACACCTATGACTACTGCATTTATTACACATGATGACTGTGGCCTACATAATATGGGGCCTGAACATCCAGAAAGTCCAATCCGTCTAGTTGCTATCGGAAAAGTTCTGGAAAAAACCGGCCTAATGCAGGAACTGGAGCGAATCCAATCTGTTCATGTATTACCCGAACAGATACAACTCGCACATGCTCAGCTACATCAAAAGCGACTGGAGATGAAGCTACCTGAGCACGGGGTTGTATATACAGACGAAGATACAGCTTTATGCCCTGATTCACTCCATGCAGCCAGCTTAGCCGCCGGTTCCGCAGTTATGGCTGTTAACCGGGTATATTCAGGCAAATCAGATAATGCCTTCTGTGCGACACGCCCCCCAGGGCATCATGCTGAACACAACAACCCAATGGGGTTCTGTTTCTATAACAATGCCGCAATTGCAGCCATGCACGCACTTCAACAACCCGGAATTGAGCGTGTAGCAATCTTTGACTTCGATGTGCACCACGGTAACGGCACAGTTGATATATTTAAAGACAAACCGGAAGTATTAGTATGCTCAACATTTCAGCATCCATTTTACCCTGAACGTTATAGCGATATTTTACGAGATAATATTGTTAACTGCCCTATGGAAGCCCATAGCGATGGTATGGTATTTAGAAAGCTGGTTGAATCTCGTTGGCTTCCAGCTATACAAGCTCACAAACCAGACATGATTATTATCTCAGCCGGTTTTGACGCTCACCACGAAGATCCAATGGCTGATATTAAACTAAACGAGGAAGACTATCGTTGGGTCACTCAATTACTAATGGATGCTGCCAGAACCTATAGCCAAAACCGTGTTGTCTCTGTCCTTGAAGGAGGTTACAACCCTATCTCTTTAGCTTTCAGTGTTCAGGCACATCTAGAAGTATTAGCCGGTCACTAAACCACAGTCACTAGAAACAAAAAAGGCTGCCTATTGGCAGCCTTTTTATTTGCAAGAAGTGTCTATCCGCTTACGAACTTGATCATTACACCAGCCGCAATCGCAGAACCGATTACACCGGCTACGTTTGGACCCATTGCATGCATAAGCAAGAAGTTTTGAGCGTTGTACTCAAGACCAATCTTATTCGATACACGAGCAGCCATTGGAACCGCTGATACACCAGCTGAACCGATAAGCGGGTTAATAGCATTACCACCCATCATCTTGTTCATCAGCTTAGCCATCAAGATACCCGCTGCAGTACCAATACAGAATGCAACGATACCTAGAGACATGATACCTAGAGTCTGAAGATCCAAGAACTTATCAGCTGACAGTTTAGAGCCAACAGAAAGACCTAGGAAGATGGTTACGATGTTGATAAGTGCATTCTGAGCAGTATCACTCAAACGATCAACCACACCACATTCACGCATCAAGTTACCGAAGCAGAACATACCCAAAAGAGGTGCCGCATCAGGAAGCAATAGAGCAACCAGAATCAACAATACGATCGGAAACAGAACCTTCTCTAACTTAGTTACATGGCGTAGCTGATGCATCTTAATCTTACGCTCAGCATCTGTAGTCAACGCACGCATGATTGGCGGTTGAATCAGAGGCACAAGAGCCATATAAGAGTATGCAGCTACAGCAATCGCACCCAATAGATGAGGAGCAAGCAAGCTAGTAACGTAAATAGCGGTTGGGCCATCAGCACCACCGATGATACCAATTGCCGCTGCTTCTTGGATATTAAAGTCCATCACTCCGATAGAGCTAAGACCTACAGCACCCAATACAGTAGCAAAAATACCAAACTGAGCCGCTGCACCTAAGAACAAAGTTCTAGGGTTAGCCAGTAACGGTCCGAAATCGGTCATCGCACCAACACCCATGAATATCAACAAAGGTGCAGCCGTTGAGCCAATCGCTACGCTGTAAAAGTTATACAACATACCATTTGCATAACCACCATCAAGAGCCGCGTTTATAGCAGCCTGATGCTCAGCAGCAGACGAATTGTGGTAAGCGTTAATAATCTCTTTCGGATCAGTGCTGGTAATATTCAGCGCAGCCGCAAGGCTATTCATAACCTCAGGAACGGCAAAATGCGCTGCATTCTCAACAGCAGAGTACGCAAGACCCGCTTCAGGAATGTTTGCCAAAATGCCGCCGAAACCAATCGGCACAAGCAGCAGCGGTTCGAAATTCTTTTTGATCGCCAGGAACAAAAGCAACAGGCCAACAAAAATCATTACGATCTGACCGCCACTGATGTTGTAGGCACCAGAGGCTAAAAACAGTTCGATTAGCTTTTCCATCGAGCAGTACCTTATGCCAGAGTCAGCAGAGTGTCGCCAACCTGAACAGCGTCACCTTCATTCACATCAACAGAAACAACGGTGCCAGCACGAGATGCACGCACTTCAGTTTCCATCTTCATCGCTTCAAGAATGACAAGCACATCACCTTCTTGAACAGCTTCACCTGGAGATACTTCAACTTTCCAAATGTTGCCCGCCAACGGTGCTGGCACATCTTCACCTTCACCCGCTGGTGCAGGCGCAGCTGCAGGAGCCGCAGATGCAGCTGGTGCTACAGCAGAGATATCACCGCCTTCAGTAACTTGTACAACGTAGTTCTGACCGTTAACTGTGATTGTGTAAACTTCTGGTCCAGATTTCTTCGGTGCAGACATCGCTAGTGCGTCCTCTAATGTAGGTGCAGGTTCAAATGCATCAGGATTGTTACGGTTTTCAAGGAATTTAAGGCCAATCTGAGGGAACAACGCATATGTAAGAACGTCATCAATTTCGTTCTCACCTTTTGTTAACTCAACACCTTTTTCTGCTGCTAGGTCTTTTAACTCAGCAACAAGCTTATCCATTTCAGGCTCTAGAAGATCAGCTGGACGGCAAGTAATCGCCTCACCACCATCTAATACTCGTGCTTGCAATTCAGCATTGTAAGCTGAAGGAGCCGCACCGTATTCACCCTTGAGGATACCTTGAACTTCTTTAGAGATCGTTTTGTATCGCTCGCCCATTAGGACATTGATAACCGCCTGCGTACCAACAATTTGTGATGTTGGTGTCACAAGAGGGATCCAACCTAGATCTTCACGAACACGTGGGATCTCAGCTAAAACTTCGTCAAATTTATCAGCAGCGCCCTGTTCTTTAAGCTGGCCTTCCATGTTTGTTAACATGCCGCCAGGAACCTGAGCTACCAAGATACGAGAATCAGTACCGCGTAAAGAACCTTCAAATTTAGCATACTTCTTACGAACTTCACGGAAGTAGGCAGCAATCTCTTCAAGCTGAAGAAGATCTAGACCTGTATCACGGTCAGTGCCAGCCAATGCAGCAACAACAGATTCAGTCGCTGTATGTCCATATGTCATCGACATAGACGAGATAGCTGTATCTACACGGTCAATACCCGCTTCAACTGCTTTCAGAATCGTCATATCAGATAGACCTGAAGTCGCGTGTGCATGCAACTGTACTTCAAGATCAGTCTGTGCTTTCAAGCGAGATACAAGATCAAATGCGTCATATGGCGTCAAGATACCAGACATATCTTTGATCGCGATAGAATCAGCGCCTTTATCTTCCAATGTTTTAGCATATTCAACCCACATATCTGTGGTATGAACAGCACTTTTCGTGAAAGAAAGAGTACCTTGAGCGTGCTTGCCAGTTGCCTTCACTGCTTGAATTGCAGTTTCTAGGTTACGAGGATCATTCATCGCATCAAAGATACGGAATACGTCCACCCCATTCTTTGCAGCACGTTCTACGAATTTGTTAACAACATCATCTGCATAGTGACGGTAACCTAATAGGTTCTGTCCACGCAGTAGCATCTGCTGCTTAGTGTTTGGCATTGCCTGCTTAAGCAGACGGATACGTTCCCACGGATCTTCTCCGATAAAACGAATACATGAGTCAAATGTTGCGCCGCCCCAGCTTTCTAGGGACCAAAAGCCTACTTTATCCAGCTTTTCCGCGATCGGCAGCATGTCTTCAACTCGCATACGGGTAGCGAATAGCGACTGGTGCGCGTCACGTAGAACTACGTCTGTTATGCCAAGCGGTTTCTTTGCGTCGGTCATGGGTAATGGCCTTCTGTCGATTAATGCAGATTATTCTTTATTTATCCGTTCTTGTTTATGAACGGTATTTATGAACAGCAGCTGTCATCACAGCAACAAGTTCATCGTCGTTATCCGCTGCAGGTGCAGCTTTTTTCTTTGCTTTTGGCTGAGCAGGTTCTTCTGGGAAATACTTTCCAACAACAGCCGACATTCCTGTAGTAGCAAATACCAACACTGTCAGAAATACAGCTACGAAGCCCATACCAAAGACCATTAATTCAAGGCCGTCTGATAGCAAATTATCCATCTAATGGATGCTCCTGTACTTATCGAAACCCATACGCTAAAAAATGGCTTTTGGCCCATTTACCCTAGAGCAAATATTTTTTAGCGAATGTACTGGTTGCAAATGGACCACAATTAAACCCGAAAAGTCCATTTCAGGCAATAATATGTACGTTTTTTTCGATCAAAGAAGGGTATGAATCAAAAAAATTACAACCTTTGATCCATACTCTACGAAATTATTTCTTTTCAGCGCCTTCAGGACGATAAACTTTTACATTACTAAAGCCTCTCTCCTGCATTTGGTGGGCGTGCATTTGACTCATCACGCCTTTCTCACAATACAAGAGATATTCCTTCTCTTCAGAAAACTCATCCGCTGCGGCCCCCAGCGTAAAAAATGGGACCAGCTGTATCTCACAACCAGGTAGATTGAGCGGTTTTTTCTCTTGCTCATGCGGAGCTCGAATATCAACTACCACTTGGTTAGCACCAACCTTGGTCAACGCCTCTACTTCTGCATGCACATTAACGTCTTCAATAATCTCATCGATGCTAATAACTTGACGACGCTCAAGGGCTCTTTCAAGCACTTCATAATCAAAATCAAGCTCTTCTTTCTCAACCCGATCTCTCTTCGCGCAAGTCGTTGGCCGATCAGAAATCACGCCGCAATACTCTGGCATATTTTTAGCAAAATCGTAGGCGCCAATTTCACGTGTAATATCAATAATGTCTTGCTTATCCATAGTCACAAGAGGCCTAATAACCAACTTCTCTGTGACCGAATCAATAATGGCAAGGTTAGGCAGTGTCTGACTCGATACTTGGGCGATACTTTCACCTGTAACCAACGCATCAATACCCATACGATCTGACACTTTCTCGCCAGCACGCATCATCATACGCTTAAGCACAACACCCATATGAGAGTGATGCACAGATTGCAGTATCTCACCTACCACTTCATCAAAAGGGATCGAAATAAACTTAACTCGCGCAGATGAGCCATAACGCTGCCACAAATATAGCGCTACCTGCTTCACACCAATTTCATGCGCATGACCGCCGAGATTGAAGAACAAGAAATGAGTTTTACATCCTCGCCTCATCGACATATAACTCGCTACGATAGAATCAAAACCACCAGATATCAGCGAAAGCGTTGCCTCCTGAGTACCTAATGGGAATCCTCCCAAGCCTTTATAAATATTGGTAACCACATGCAACTTGTCGTTGCGAATCTCTAGATCCACGTAAATATCAGGATTATGAACATCTACGCCTGCAGCTTCCGAATGCTGATTTAAACCGCCACCGACATAACGTTCGACATCAATAGAACGAAACTCATGCTTACCTGAACGCTTTACACGGACTTTAAAGGTCTTCCCTTTAATCTCATCCGCATAGATCGCATGCGCCTTCTCATACACATCGTGAAAGTCACCTAGAGGGTATTCAGTTACTTCAACAAAACTATGAATACCCGGTGTACGTGAAAGAATATCGACAACTTGAGCAGTCACTGCTGTATCAGCCCCGACGTACTCGACCTCTAGCTTATCCCAATGCCCTCGCACTTTTATTTGCTCATCGATGCGTCGAGTCATGTTTTGCAAGTTACTTTGCAAACGCTGAATTAAACGTTTACGTACAGGACGACTTTTAATGGTAATTTCAGGAAATAAGCGAATCGAGAACTTCATAGTAGGGAGCTCAACAGTATGACAAAAGAATGTGGGTAATTATAAAACGAAGGGAGTTTGATATACAGCTTAGATGGCGCGCCCGAGAGGATTCGAACCTCTGACCGCCTGGTTCGTAGCC
>CERC01051288.1_pt1 | contig 11876 bp, 11 predicted proteins | sample 530921 | NCBI WGS metagenome assembly CERC01 (sample SAMEA2621099, study PRJEB7988) | marine metagenome | isolation source: saline water (ENVO:00002010), including
CTAAGCCCTCATCATCTGATCCACCCGAACCCTATTAGCCAGAGCTAGAAGCATCGCTAATTTATTATCATTCTTCTTCAGCCCTCGATACCGAGCTTTAGTAAATCCAAACTGGCATTTAATTATCCTGAACGGATGTTCTACTTTTGCCCTGATGCTGGCTTTCATATACTCAATGCTTATCGGTGCTTTATTGATACGAGGATGGCGTTTTAATGCGCTAACTTTGCTGGGACGTTCGGCGATATACCAATCAGCCTCAACGTCTTGCAGCTCTGACCTCTTATCTGCACCTCGATAACCCTCATCAACAAATATAAAGCGCTCTTCACCATGTAACAGTCTGCAGGCTTGGTTTAGGTCATGCTCATTGGCAGAAGTGGGTAGAGTATCTAAATGACCAAGGCATTGATCCAAAAACAATAGTTGTGGAAATAACTGAAGGGTTATTCTTAGAGGCTAATGACAATAATTTATCTGCACTTTTATATTTTCGTGATGCAGGTATTCAGGTCTCATTAGATGACTTTGGAGAGGGTTACTCATCCTTAGCATACATTCAGAAATACGATATCGACTATCTGTAAATTGATAAAGAATTCGTACAAAATTTGCTTGCTTCAACAGATTCTAAAGTGTTGTGCGAATCTATTATTGTAATGGCTCATAAGTTGGTAATTGAGGCAATAGCTGAAGGGGTTGAAACTGAAAAGCAAATCAGACGTTAGCTTCTATGGGGTGTGATTTTGTCCAAGGCTATCTTCATTCAAAGCCCATCCCATTAAATGAATTTATAAAGTTACAACTCTGGGTAAAGCTATTCGCTGTTAGGTCGGCTAGCACAAACCAAACATCGCTATCCTTCACCTTTCCCCAAAATCCTGTCCTATAAACTAAAGTTTATGCGCATAAGCTGCTGTTTAAATTGGAAAAATCATAACTTAAGTTTATCGCTATTATCAGTAATTTCTTCTGTAATTAGCTTGTCATTTACATAAGGAGAATATCAATGCTGAAGTTCACCAAACCTCGTTTGCTACTTATAAGCATCACTCTAGGCTTGTGCAGTACATTTGCAATTGCCAGTGATAGTGATCTTTGTCTAAGCGGTGAAACGAAAAAAGAAATCACATCGCAGCTCACTGACAACGGCTATGAAGTACGTAAGATAAAAACCGAAGATGGTTTTTATGAAGCATATGCGATTAAAGATGGTATTAAGTATGAAGTTTATATGGATAAATCTTTAGAGATCGTTCGTGTAAAAGAAGATTAGTCTGCACGGGAGGTAAGTTATGAAATCTATCTATGTTTGGGATTTAGGCGTACGTTTATTTCACTGGAGTTTAGTGGTTGCTTTTTTTGCAAATGCTTTTTTGATTGATGATGATAGCGACCTGCATAACTATGTAGGATATTTTGTTCTCGGATTCCTGACCTTCCGTCTTTTGTGGGGCTTTATTGGAACGAACTACTCGCGCTTTAATAGTTTTCCTGTATGTTTTGAAAGTTGTTTCAAACAGTTACAAGATATAGCGTTACAACGCAATCATATACATATCGGGCATACTCCGTTAGGTGCTGTAATGATATATAATCTATTGCTATCTATAGCATTAATCGGATTGTCAGGGTATTTGATGACGACTGATTGGCTATGGGGGGCTGAGTGGGTAGAAGAATTGCATGAAGGATTTGTTACTTGGGCTGAAATCTCAATTGTTCTTCATATTCTTGCTGTTATTTTCGAGTCAAAGCGCAGCTCAGTTAACCTACCTCATGCAATGTTAACGGGTGTTAAAGAAATACCTGACCCTTGAGGAAAACCATGTTAAGTACAGATCGTATTTCACACCCTTTTTTTATTTTAGCGATAATATTGCTGCAATCGGTCTGTGCTATATTTTTTATCTTTGATGTAGTTGGTGATCTTTCTAACTATGAACTATCTAATGCAGAAAAACTCCATCTTGCTGCTGAATCAGTAGCATCAATTGCCCTTATAGTTGCGATTCTTTTAGAAATTAGTGTACTGCGAAATATTTTATTACGTAAAGCTCACCTAGAAGATCAACTAACCCGCTCGCAGAAAAATTTACATGAAATTGTTGAGTATCAATTGCGAGAATGGAAACTTACGCCTGCAGAATTTGATGTTGCTATGTTCGTGTTTAAAGGCCTTAATCCACCAGAAATTGCAGAACTTAGGGGGACATCCGAGGGTACTATCAAAGCTCAATTAAGTGCTGTTTATCGCAAGGCCGACGTACAGAATCGCGCAGAGTTATTAGTATCAATAATAGATAATATATATTTAAATTAAGTGGTTAATTAGTCGGCTTTGGGCACAGACTGTGTGAAAACGAACAAAACCCTTCCCGGAGTTTACTCAGGCTTAAGTTGGGAAAATGGTCAGCGAACGCATCAAGGTTCCGCTGATATGTCACCCCACATTCAAGGCCTGGGTCGATCACAGGTCACGTTGTTTCCTGAAGTTCTCGACGACTTCATTTTTCCGTACAAAGCCTATAGGTTTGCAGTAGATAAATTAGGCGCTAATCTGGCTTTGCCTGAAAGTAAGTCCCTAAAATGACTCATTATGGCGATCTGAATGGATAATTTCTCCTTCATGCTTGAAGGCTGATCCTCAAACCGAGTTTTTACACGGTCTGGGCACATAGCAGAAGTAGGCTAAGCTCAGTTATCGACAAAGCGGTCATTGCTTATAAATGCGATAGCAATTTTTACCTGCCGCTTTTGCATGGTACATAGCGTCATCAGCCTCGCGTAGCAGCTCTTTAAGGTTTAATCCGTTTTTCTCATAAAAGGTCACCCCAATACTTACGGATATATTAACTGGGTTCATTGAGTTCCCTTTTGATGTAACTATGGCCTCGTTTACAGTACTAATAATACGCCCTACTAATGGGATGGCATCGTTTGGTGATGATAGATTTGTTAACACTGCTAAAAACTCATCTCCCCCTTGTCTAGCAATGATGTCAGCTTCTCTTATTGCATCTTTCATCCTTTTAGATGCGCATATCAGCACTTCATCACCTACATCGTGACCAAAGGTGTCATTAATTTGTTTAAAACCATCTAAGTCTATAAAGAGTACTGCTATAACTGAGTTGTCACGAATACTACGTTGCTGCTCTTTCAAAAAGAGTTCTTTAAAAAGGTACCGATTAGGCAGTTGAGTGAGACTGTCATGTTTTGCAGAATGCTCAAGTTGCTCCGTTAATTTATGCCTTTCTGTTATGTCGTGCCCGTAGCCAACTACGCCGGTGATGGTGCCGTCATCATTTTTCAATGGAGTTTTTGTGATTTCGAGTAAGACTTGTTGCTTTGATACTGGTGAAGTTACCCATGTTTCATTTTTCGAAGGCACACCAGAAGTTATTACTTCCTCTTCAATGGGTAAAACTTCATCGCATAGCTGTTGAGGAAATACGCTATAGCTATTTTTTCCAATGATATCTTCCTCATCTTTCCCTGCTAATAATGCAAAGCTTTGATTACAAGCGATGATATTACTGTCGAGATCTTTAAGACATATTGGATCTTGTATAGCATCTAGAATCTGTTTTTGGATACCTTGCAAGCGAAGTATCTCTTTGCGTGCTCGCACCCTTGCTGTTGTGTCTACCCAAGTTGCATGGCAGCGATCAGACTCTGCGCCACTGCTATTAACAATAGATATATTCAACAGTACATCTCGGGAGGAACCATCCGCCTGAGCTAACAGCAAGTGTTTATTTTCAACTTTATCATACCCACTTGTTAATAGTTGAGTATGGATTGCTTCAGCTTCTTTTAGGGAATCGGCATGATAAATATCAAGTACATCCATGCCGATGAGGTGATTAAACTTCCAACCTAAACTCTTGGCTAAGGTCTCGTTGCAGTTAATAATTTTTCTGGTTTTAAGGTCGAATGTTGCGTGATAAATAGGAGAGTTGTGATAAAGATCTTTATACGAAGCCTCACTATGAGTCAGTTTCTGATATAACGCTGCTCTATCTAGGTTGTAATGAATAATTCGTTCTAATGTAAAATCATTCAGTTCTGATTTTGGCAGACAATCATCGGCACCTTTATGAATAATGTCCAAAAGAGTTTGTTTATCATCTAGTGAGGTAATAACGATAACAGGGCAAACTGCTTTGATCTTCTCGAGCTGCCCAAGGGTACTTGTTACTACGCTGTCCCTCAGTGACAAATCAATAAACACCAAGTCATAGGGGGACTTGTTTAGTAACTCTAAACCTACGAATAGTGAATCATAATTATCTACAACAGCATTATGAAAAGAAGTTAGTTCCAGAATCGAAATAAATAAATCAACGTGGTCTGGGTTATCTTCAAGTAAAAGTATTTTGATTGGGGTATCACTCATACTACTGTCCCGGCTGGCTCAATACATGATGTTGGTCAAGCTTCCAATAGTCGATCATTTCTTCTAATACGTCACCGTACATGCCTAATTCCGTGGGCTTTAGAATATAGCTGTTAGCTTTCAAGTCTAATGCCTTTTTAATGTCCTTATTTGAGTTAGATGTAGTGAACATCACCACTGGGCATTTAAGTAAATTTGTTGATGACTTTATTTTGGTTAGAATTTCATGACCATCGTACTTGGGAATTTTCAGATCCAGTAAAACAAGCCATGGTAAAGGCTTTTCATTGTTTTCCAACAGAGCGATATAACTCATAGCCTCTTCACCATCGGATAGGCGTACAACCTCAATATCACAGTAGTTGTTGATATGAAATTCAGCGAGTTCAGCATGATCATCATCATCTTCTACCAGTAAAATATATTGGTTCATATTGCCTCCGCAGATTTTTCCGGCGATAAGTTAGTAATTAGTTCTTTGGGGAATGATAACCAGAAAGTTGCTCCATTTCCGGGTGATGATTCAACCCAAATTTTACCACCATGATTAGTCATAACTTTTTTCGATACTGTAAGCCCAATTCCTGTACCTTCAAAATTTGAATCTAAACGGTAGAATAAACCAAATATTTTTTCTTGATACTCGGTAGGAATACCTTGTCCATTATCTGCGAAATACAAAAAATGGTGTTTGGGGTCATCTTTTATACCCACTTTAATCGAGGTTCCATTATTCCCCGAACCATATTTTAGGGCATTAGAGAGTAAGTTTTCAAAAACTTGTAGAACTCTGCTTTCATTTGCAAAAATTGTAGGAAGGTTTCCTTCAATTTCCATAGTAGCACTAGAGCGCTTCATGCGTTCGGCTTGGCTGCTATAGAAAGCCCTAAACAGTTCATTGAGATCAATGCTTGTTTTATCCGAATCAGTACGCCCAACTCGGCTAAGTTCTAGTAAATCGTTAACCAATTGGCTCATTCGCCTGTTCGAGTTAACTACGCGATCAAGTTTTTCGATTGCCTGCTCAAATTTACCTTGTTTAGCTAGTTTTTGGATGATTCCAATAAATCCCATACTGGTAACTATGGGAGATTTTAGATCATGAGAAACCGTGTATACGAACTGTTCCAGCTCATCATTTGAGCGTTCCAGTTCTTGTTTCTTATGTTCGAGTTCAATATTGCTTTCTTTGTAACTCGTAGCCGCTTTAGTAAGCTCACCAATCTCGTCCATTTGTTCATAATGTGGAATTTCCACATTCAAAGAACCTTTTGTAAGTTTATTAAAAGCATTGGTTATACGCTTAATCGGAAGCGTAATACTTCTGCTGATAGCCAAAGAGAGAAAACCTACACCTATTATGAAAATAAAACTTGAGCTAATTAGAGCATAAACGGTATTTTCAATGCTCTTAAAAACGTTAGTTTTAGTTTGTTGTGTTTGAGCTTTAATTAGAGCTGCATATTGTTTTGTTTGGTATAGGGTTTCATAGGCTTCAGCAGCCATCACTACATTCACTAAGAAAAGATAGCCCCGTGTCCGCTGCACAGCTTCGTAATAACTATTCTCATATTTGATTAACGCTGACGTTATAGCTCTATGCTCAGCGGACTTAGTAGGGTCTTCAGATTTAATTAGCGCCATCAATTTTTCAGTTTCTGCAATGCTGATGGATGCTTGTTTAATTCTTTCAGAATTCAGTGTATCGAAATAACGATATGCATTTTTTTCGATCTTCAGGAATGAAATCAGCATTTGGTTATAGAGTAGTTTAGTGTTTTCTTCTTTTTCGTTTGTAGAGGAAGATGCTATCAATTGTTCGATGAGCGTTTGTGCTTTATTTGCATTGGAGCGAAGTGTTGTAATTACCAGAGTATTTTGTAATTGGCGTTGTTGACGTACTTCTTGAAAAGTTTTGAAATAGTTTTCTAAGTGTTGTTCTGTTGTGAATAACCTCTGATTTGCTACAGTATTGTTATGTAGGGCTTGGGATTTTAGTTGTTTGATCATTCCTTGATATATTTCAGCAACTCGATCTCCTGCGCTGTCATGCCCTTCGTAGATATATATCAGAGCTTGCCGTTGCATCTCGGACATTTGAACTGAGAAGTTAACGTTTTCGATCGTGCCGTCGGTGAAGGCAGAGTAATCTTGGAATTCTGTTTTTAGTTTATTTAAGGAAAAGAATGCAACAACTGCAATGAGTAGAGCAACGGCACCTAAAAGAATATAGCCAGAGTATATACGTGATTTTAGGCCAAGTGCCTTTATTAAAAAATCGATCATTTGCAGCGCCTCTTAAGCCAAGACAAACTCATTCCACTTCTGCAATGTATATTCATAAGTGTCCATTACCGTGTTCCAGACGGCTACATTCTCAAAGCGTTTGACGTATGAACCACCGTTTCTAATGCTTCCTTCAGGTACTGATATCTTTCCGTCCGTCCCGTACAGAGCTTCTTGTGCGGGTTTTCCTTGATACCAGTAATCCCATTCTGCAGCTGACATATGCTTTTTGGAACGCTCTGGATTTGAGATGTAATAACCTTGCCTTGCAATGAAAGCACCGGGTTCACCTGATAACCACCAGTTCATAAATTGATAAGCGGCATCTTGTCGTTCACCTACAGATTTACGAGATAAACACATAACACCATGCCAAGCTCTATAGCCTTCTTTAGGCGCAGCATAAATACAAGGAAAGCCTTGGCCATTCAGTGCACTAACACCGGGAGAGAACATGCTTTGTAGGTGTACTTCCTTGGAAGCCATCAATTCCACAGAATGAGGAACGGAAGTCCATACGCCCCTGAAATGCCCTTTTCGTTTCTTTGCAATAATGATGTCAAATAGCTGATCCACTTCCGCACGAGTCATATTCCCCATATTTTTGAATGTCATTAAACCTTGGGCTTTAACCGCAAGAGCGAGGTCAAATAGACCGATTGTGGGTGCGTTGACTATCGCGACTTTTCCATGGTGCTTTTCATCCAGTAGCCAGCCCCAACTCTCTGTTTCATATGGAATTCCTTTGGGGATGATATCGGAGTTATATCCATAAGAGTCGGTGTTATGGACATAAGGCATAAAACTAATATGATTAGTTTGTGCAGAACTCAAGCTACCGTCTGGCTGAGCGTAAAGCAGCTTATAGGGAGCGTCTCCTAGCCCTAAGTGAGCGTTTGGGGAAATACGCCCCGTCTTACAAAGATTGTTTACTTCATCCCAGTAGGTCAGTTTTTTCGTATCAATTGCCTGTATGGCGTTGGCTTGCCATAAAACTTTTATACTGTTCGACCACTGTTCATAGAGATCAAATGAATCAGGATCAGTAGAGGCTCTGAGAAGCACCTCTGCACTACCGCCCGGATAAAATTCAATATTAATACCAAGATCTTTTTCAGCTTTTTGACGTATTTGCTCTTGAAGGGTTACGTGCGTGCCAACCACTTTAATGGTTGGTTTGGCGTTGTAAGCTTTTACAATTGACGGAAAAGCAATGCTAGCTGTAACAGCTATGCCGACATCTCTGCTGGCTCTGAGAAAGACTCTACGATCCATATATACAGCTCCTAGTCATATAAAGAATCCTTTCTATTTTTCAGGTGAGCATAGCGCTTGACCTGATGAAACACTATGTTTTAGATCAATATTAAGAATATGGAAGATGGACTGTTGGGTTTATATGGTTTTTGTTGAGTATTAGCACCTTTTATCAAGCTAAAAGGCATCTGCTATTGACACAGGCTGACCTCAAAAAAATAAATGGATGATCCTCCTAACCACCGAAGAAGGGCAGTCAGGAGGTGAGTTAAAGTATCTTATTCATAACTATCCATGACCAAGCATCCGGCACAAGTCCGACTCCCAATCTGTCTGCCACTTTCAGAATTTTCAACCGCACAATACCAATTGAGATGCCCAGCCCTCGGTTTCGCCAGAGGTGGGCAGCGAGGGACAACTTGGGCCCCTCTGGTGGCAATTTGTGAGTGGGAAATTCGGTGCTAATTCAGCTTTTGGTTTTGGCTGATTTTGGCGGTATCATATTGGCGATTTTTGCCGTTTTGAGCGCACCGAATTCTATCGATAATTTGTATTCACTTACTGCCATAACCGCCGATTTTGGTCTCAATCTCAATCAAGTAATAGAGATCTATCCATTTAATTGTCTAAATTACAATATTCTCTCTATTTCTTCAGCGCATATAGGCTTGCTATACAGGTAACCTTGACCTTCATTGCATTTGGAGTCTTTTAAATATGCTTCTTGGGTTTTGTTTTCAATTCCTTCTGCAATGACAGTCAGCCCTAAACTTCTACCCATGCTGATTATCGCATTGACTATTGCTTTATCGTCATTGTCATCAGGAATATTTTGAACAAAGCTCATGTCAATTTTCAGTTTGCTTATAGGCAGTTTCTTCAGGTAGCTTAATGATGAATAGCCAGTGCCAAAATCATCTACTGACAACATTATTCCCATTTTTCTGAGTTGTTCCAATTGGGCAATGGCACTGTCTGTCTTTTTCATAATAGCCCCTTCTGTCACTTCTAGCTCAAGACGAGATGGTGGTAGGCCGCTTTCTATTAATGCAGATGAAACAATATCTACCAATTCATTTTTATTAATCTGAACACTGGATATATTCACGGCAATACGACCAAATTCAAGTCCCTTATCCATCCATTCCTTACCTTGGCGGCATGCTTCATTTATCACCCATTCACCTATTTGATTGATTAGCCCAGATTCTTCTGCCAGAGTGATAAACTTGTTTGGTGGAACTATCCCTAATGTAGAGTGATTCCATCTTACTAAGGACTCTAATCCAGCGATATGTTGCGACGATAGGTTAAATTGAGGCTGATAGAAAAGAAGAAACTCATTTTTCTCTATAGCGTTGCGTAACTCATTTTCCATGATTACACGTTCGAAAGCCTTCTTCGTTAAGTCTCTTGTATAAAATTGGAATGTATTACGACCTTCTTCTTTTGCTCGATACATTGCTGCATCAGCATTACGAATGAGGTTGACAGGATTATCTCCGTCCATCGGAAACAGGCTCACACCAACACTCGCTGAAACTTGAATACTATGACCCTCAATCTCAAACTTTGAGGAGATTATGGTCATTATCTTCTCTATAGCACCAATGATGTGATCAGTATTATCGATATCTTCAAATAGAATGATAAATTCATCACCACCAATGCGAGCTACAGTATCTTCCTTTCTGGTAATCGATTTCAAACCGGTAGCTATGTATTTTAGTAAGTTATCACCGGCGTGATGCCCGAAACTATCATTAATGTTCTTAAAGTTATCTAAGTCTATAAAAAGAATTGCCAATTTAGAATTGCGACGATTAGCATGCTTCAATGCTGCTTCTAGTTTTGAATTAAAACTAACTCGGTTTGGAAGACCAGTTAAAGCATCATGAAAAGCGAGGTGATCGAGCCTTTCCTGCGATTCTTTAATTGATGTTATATCACTAAAAACAGCAACATAATGTATTACCTCGCCTTTTTTATTTTTAACTTCGCTTATCGTTAGCCACTCTGGATAAATTGTATTATCTTTTCTTTTGTTCCAGACCTCTCCTCGCCATCTCCCAGTATTTTGTACGGTATTCCACATCTGTCTATAAAAATCATCATCATGTTTTCCAGAGCTGAGTATGCGAGTATTTTTACCAACTACTTCTTCTTTTAGGTATCCAGTAATTTCCGAAAATGATTGGTTAACATCTAAGATATCTGAGGCTTTATCAGTTATAATTACACCTTCTGTAGTACTTTCAAATACAATTGCTGATTGCCTCAACCTCGCTTCATTCTGTGCTCGTTGAGTGATGTCATGGGCGACACCAAGCACTCCAATGATTTGCCCATCGCTACCGTATATTGGAGTTTTGATTGTTTCTAGTAATACATCCTTTCCATCAGTAGCAAAATTAACCCACTCCTCATTTTTTGATTGGCAGCCAGAAGCTATAACCTTTTTGTCCATTGCGCGAAACAAATTTGCCAATGTCTCATCTACATAATCATAATCCGTTTGTCCCCTTATTTCAGACTCAGGTGCCCCAAAAAACTTTGCAAATTGATGATTACACATCAGGTAAACGCCATTAATATCTTTGAGCCACATCAAATCAGGGCTGGCATCAAAAAGTCCTTTTAATTGCGCAGTAGATGAAACAAGCTGTTCTTCTATGTCATGTTTCCTTTCGATGAAATTTATTAAATATCCCAAGAAAATTGTCATGGGAGGATAGATAATGAAGAAAGGAATAGAGAGGTTTTTAATAACTGCCCACATGATTTCGTTTGGAAGTGCAAATAACCCAAACAAGGCGATAAAATGGCTGAAAAGTCCAAAAATAAATAAATTAACGACAGTTACAGGCAAATAGTTTGCTTTACGCAAATAGTATGCAGTTAGGCCTGAAACGGTACTTAACAGCACGACAAGCATACCAGCGATAGCTCCACTTCCTCCGAGCCATAGACGATATCCACCTGCCAGTATTCCTGCAGGTATTGCTGTCAATGGTCCACCAAATAAGCCGGCTACAGATACTAAAACTGAACGTGGGTCAATAATAACTCCAGTAGAGAAATGTACAGGCATACTCATCCCTACAATGGCGATGAAACCAAATAGTATTCCCTGTAACAGACTGCTTCGTGGGTTGTTTTTACCAACGGCCCGAAATACAAAGGTAAGAAGCATCGTAAATGCGAGTAAAAGCGCAATGAGCTTTATAAGTTCAATCCACATTGGGAGCCTAATGTTTATAAAGTTTTATTTATAGTGAAGCGAAACCGAAATTTGTTAATGGTCAAAGTCGTCAATATAGCAGAGTTATCATTCTAATCTATGTTCTTAGTCAGGAGGCGAGTTAAAGCATCTTAATTATCTCTATTTATCACAAAGCACCCTGTAAAAGTTCGACTTCTAAGCTGTCTGCCGCGCTACCGATTTTTCTGAGGCGGGCCGAGAGAGGCAGCTTGGGTCCCTCAGGTGGCAATTGTTGAGTGGGAAATTCGGTGCTAATTCAGCTTTTAGTTTTGGCTGATTTTGGTGGTGCCTAATTGGCAACTGCTGACGTTTTTCGATGCAACGAATGCCTCCTGATCCCCGTAGTTGGCCTCCACTTTTAGAGTGAGGTGCTTCACGGTGAAATGGCTATCGAGCGCCGAACCTGGATAGAGCTGTAAGTTCATCTAATGAAAGAAAGCGTTCATCCCGCAACTTTTTCTTTGTGTCTAAAGAGATATATAGTTGATACGAATCGTTATGTCATACAGGCACTGTATATGCACAGTTTTATCTTATTTATCGTAGTACATTAATTAAACATAACTTGATTTATTTAAGTAATTTTCCATTCTGAGTGCGTTTTGGCAGGAAGTTGATGTATTAGGGAAATGGGATGGACTCCCCCTCCAATCGGCATCTATGTGCCAG
>CERC01043994.1_pt1 | contig 11846 bp, 10 predicted proteins | sample 530921 | NCBI WGS metagenome assembly CERC01 (sample SAMEA2621099, study PRJEB7988) | marine metagenome | isolation source: saline water (ENVO:00002010), including
GGTTGAGGTATATTAGTCACTCGATCAAAAGCAACTCCTTTTTCTCTAGAAGTTGGTCCTGCTGGATTTACATAATTTTGTTTAGAATGGATATCTCTCATAGTTGGTTGAGGTATATTAGTAACTCTATCAAAAGCAACTCCTTTTTCTCTAGAAGTTGGTCCTGCTGGATTTATATAGTTTTGTTTAGAATGAATATCTCTCATAGTTGGTTGAGGTATATTAGTCACTCGATCAAAAGCAACTCCTTTTTCTCTTGAAGAGGGACCAGGAGCATTTACATAATTTCGTTTTGAATGAATATCTCTCATAGTAGGTTGTGGAATATTAGTTTTCATATCAAAAGCGACACCTTTTTCTCTAGAAGATGGATTAGGAGCATTTACATAATTACGTTTAGAATGAATATCTCTCATAGTTGGTTGAGGTATATTAGTTTTCATATCAAATGCTTGAGATTTAAATCCTTCATGATGTCCTGCAGGTGCAATATAGTTTTGTTTAGAATGAATATCTCTCATAGTAGGTTGTGGAATATTAGATTTCATATCAAATGCTTGAGTTTTTTGACCTTGATGATGTGTTGCAGGTCCTACATAATTTGTTTGATTGTGTACATCACGTAGAGTAGGATTTGGAATATTAGATTTCATATCAAAAGCCACTCCTTTACCATGTTGTTGAGAACCTGCTCTCATTGGTCCAGGATGTTTAAAATTTTCTTTATGAGCTATCTTATGTCTAGGTAATAAACTAGCAGGTCTTAATTGAGAATTTTCAGCAGCTGCTGGTCCTACATGAGCTGATGATGTTTGTTCCCGATTTGGTATAGGAACATCCCAATTACCACGAATTTTAGGTGCTTTAAAGTAGGATGTAGTTTTTACAAAATCTCTAGGATCTTGTTCAAAGAAAGTTACAGGTCGACGTTTAGCAACATTAGGTAATACTGGACGTTTATCACCTTTCTTACCATGAATAATAGGTTTAGCATATGAAATCTTAGGATTATTAGCAGTACGTAATTGATCTGTTGTTTTAGGTAATGCACGATATAAATCATGATACCCTTGTTTACTTACTTCATTATAACCTAAATTTAATCCAGGAGTTACTTTTACAGGCTGTACAGGAAATTCATTACGTCTTTCTCTTCCTGGTATATAACGTTGAGACATAAATGTAGACATATTAGGCATACCATAAATATTTGTTAATCCAATAGTAGGATTAAATAATGGTCTACGTTCTGTTTTAGGTCTATAATTTAAACTATTTAATGATCCTGTAAAATCTTCTAATTTACGTTGTTTTACACTATCTAAATTCTTTTGTTTTATTGGATCTGAACCATAACTTGCAGAACTAAAATGTGGAACCATATTATTATGTTTAAAATTTTCTTTACTTACCATACCATATGTCATATCTTGATCTCTTTCAAATCCTGAAAATCCATTATTTAAAGCAAGTTCACGTTCTCCTTCTAGTCTATTTGCATAACTATTAGCACCCATATATTGAGGTACGGTATTTTTAGATACAGGATTTGTAGGATTATCAAATGTTAAATCATCAAATTGACGTAAAAAACCACTATCTCCATTATTATTCCTTTTTTCTCTTACTAAATTTCTTTTGAATTTCTTTTCATGAATTTTATTATCACATAAATTATCAGCTCTTTTCATTAATGAAGTATGATCGACTCCTATCGAATCTCTCGATGCTTTACTCTTACTCATTGAATCATCAGAAAAGACAGAATCAACATCACTTGTAAATGCCTCTATTTTTTTCTCTCCTAAAGTTCCTTTTTTACGATTTCCATCTCTAAAATAATATCTATCTCGATCACGTGACCAATCCCATACTTTAGGATTACCATTTAGTTTCTCTTGTTGTTTTATTTTATCATAATATTTTTTTTGATTATAAAATTTAGGTATAACTCCTGATTCTTTAGGATTTTCTCCCTCCTTATATTTTTTTTTAGCACATTGCCATACATCTCTAGTTGATTTACGATATCTTTTACTATCATATGTATTCTCAACAGATGGATATGGTCTTTTAACTCTATCCGGTCTGGATTTCTTTTTATTAGGTAATGTTTTATTACTAATAGCTTTACCAGCAAATGATAATCCTGTTAATATATCCATTTTTTAGCTTATAATATAAACAAATATTTTATTTATTTAATCTTTTCTTGATATTTTAAAAAATTGATTATTAAAATTAATAACCCATTTAATTAATATTATTATATAACTATGACAACAACTATCACAACACATAATGGACAGTTTCATGCAGATGAAGTTTTTGCATATACATTATTAAATAATATTTTTCCTGATAATAAATTAATTCGAACAAGAGATGAAAAAATTATTAATAAAAGTGATATTGTCATTGATGTAGGAATGAAATATGATCCTGAAAATAATAGATTTGATCATCATCAAAAAAATTGTAATGAAAAATTTTCAGATATGGAGATTTTAATGTCTAGTGCAGGTATGGTTTTTAAAACATATGGTAAATTATTTCTAGAAAAAAAATTCCAAGATACAATTAATAATGATTTTTATATTGAAGTTTATAAAAATATTGTACTAGAGATTGATGCTATTGATAATGGTATAAAACAAGAAAAAAGTAAATACTATATTAATACAGGAATTTCACGTATGGTATCTAGATTTAATAGTTTTGAAGTTTTTGATGATAAAAAACAACTTGAACAATTTTTTAAAGCTGTCGAATATACTCAAACTGTTTTAGATATTGTATTACATGAATTATATCAAAAACATCTTTTATTCAAAGAAGAATATACAAAAATGAAACAAATTATTGATAAAACTACTAATGAATATATTATAGTTGATTTTAATTGTGAAAATTGGTATAAATGTATTAAAAAATATGAATCCGAAAATCCTGATAAAAATAAAATTAATTGGATCATCTATAAAGATTCTGAAAATTGGAGAATTAGAACAGTATCTTTTGAATCTAAAAAATTAAAAGATGAAGAATATTTACGTTCTGTTGTAACTAATCCCGATGAAATTATTTTTGTTCATAAAGCATTATTTATTGCAAGTTCAAAAACTATTGAAACAGTTATTGAAATTGCTGAAAATTCATTATAAGAAATTATGCCGCTAACTTAATATTACCAAATAATAACTAACTATTTTATGTTTTACATCTAATAGGTCATGTTATTAATTAGAATATCATTTATATGATTAATAATAAATCATAAGATGGCTTAGCTACCAAAGCCCATAATAATATATTATGAGCATTTAAACTACTGAATTCATACATTAAAGTATTTAACTAATTCAGGATAAAAGTAATTTAAAGAATTTTTATTTATTATTTAAAGAAAATATATTTTAATACTTTGGTTTTCAGTAATAATTTTTAAAATCCTTTTAATTATAAATTTTAATTCAATTATTACTTTTATAAATTATTGAATTTATAGGTCTTTATATCATTTTATTTTAATTTTTAATAAAAATTAGTACTTATTAAGTAATATTAGTTATAACTGTTGTAACCTTATTTTTTCTTGCAAGTATACGAGAATTATTTAAAAATTAATCCATTTATCTTTCAAATATTCATAATAAACATCTTTATTTAAACTAAACAATAGATCGTATTCATCAATAATATTAATTATTATAATAAATCGCTATCTAAATGTTCAAGCGTAAAATAATATCAATTATTTATTTTAACCATGTAAAATAACTAATTTTTCAATTTATTTTAGAATTTTATTTTTTTCAACACAGAAATCCTGTGTTTTTTTTTATAAATCATAAATAACTTTTGAAATTTACCTAAATTAAGGGTAAAAATTTAAATATATAATTTATCAAAAAGTATATGTAACGTACATTAAATAGAACAAAAATACAATTTTTAAAAATTATATTTTTCCCGATTTTTGAAATAATTTTAAATTTTATAATTTATTATAAAACATATAATTAGTATCATGATATACATTTTCATATTTTAGGCACATTTTTAGTAGACTAATATACTTTTTTTGAAATGTGCCTATTTTATTTTAGGCACATTTCAAAAAAAGAATAAATGATTAATAAAAATGTGCCTAAAATGTGCCTAAAATAAAAAATAAAATAATAAATATATATATATGCCTGAATATAAATGTATCAAATGTAAATATATTTCAACTAATAGAACTCATTATGAACGTCACTGCAAAACAAAAAAACATATTAGAAAATGTAATATAAATAGTAATAAAATAAAATATTACAAATGTAATTTATGCAAATATAAAACTCCTAGAAAGGACTTTTATGATAATCATATTAAGAAACATACACTTGAAAATCCAAAGATTATTGATCACTTTATAAAGTTTCAATCTGAGATGTTAAATAAGATAGTTGAAAAATGTAACAAACCAACCGTAACAAATTATAATAATCAAAATGTTTATAATTACATTGTAAATAATATAAAACCAACAACAAATGTAGATATTGAGATGGATAAACCATTAACAAAAAAAGAAATAGAGATAATAAAGAATAACCCTGTTTTAGAAGGAAGTTATTTATATATACATGGTAGATTTATTGATAAAAGAGAAAATTCAGAACAATTAATAGTATGTTGTGATTTATCTCGTAATAAATTTAGTTATTACAATGGTGAAAATAAATGGGTAATTGATATGAAGTTAAAAAGCTTTTTTAAAAAAATATTTAATAAAATAGTAAATATACATACAAGTGAATTAGAATTTAATCCAATGAAAGATGATGTATTTGAATTTATAGATAATACAGGAGAAAAAATTAAAAGATACGAAGAATTAAAAAATATATTAGAAAATAAACAAACTAAATTATTAAATAAACTTTATAAAGATGTTTATATTGATAATACTTTTATATCAAAACATAAAGATGAATTGGATAATATTATTTAATATAAAATTTAATATTGACCGTAACGGTTTTTATCATTAGGTGATGCTCCCCAATATCTCATATCATTTTCTGGTTCCATTTTTTCAGGTTTTCTACATCCACAATTTGATTTTCCACAATTTAATTGTAACTTACAAGGAGGATTTTGTCCACGTAATTCTTTTGGTAACGCAGGATCAAATGCAATTAAGTTAGGAACACGCATACGATAATTATCTCTCATAGTATTTTTTGTATTTTCTGCACGATGATAAGGATTAATCCGAGGATTTGCTTGAGCAGGTTTGGGTAAGTCATGAAATCTATTGATGGACATACCGCGGTAATTTGTAGCAGGATTAGTAAGACGACTAGCGGTTGGGTCTAAAAAGTCATTACATGTTCTAGCATGATTTAGAGTAAAACGAGTTACATCTATATCATTTACTTTACCATCTTTACATTTACTTTGTAATACATTTAGATTTTTTAATACACTCTCGACATCAACAACATCTTGAGCTGGTGCAGTTGTATGTCCTACTGTTGTACTTACACCAAAACCATTATGTCCTGCTCTTGGACCAAAAGTGCTTAGACAAGCATCACAGTTATTTATATAATGAGGATTTAATCTATATAGTAAAGGTCCTACAGATTCTTCTAATCTATCTTCGTAAGCACATTTATCATAATCTAATCGAGAACTATGGCCAATATTTACTCCATCATTTATTCTTGGTTTAGTAACGGAAATTCTGGTTCTATCCATTTTAAATATACTATACTTTAGAAAAAATATTATAAATTAAAATTTTATTCATCATCTGAATCTGATACTTCTTCAACATATTCATAATCATGAGGTAATGGTTCTGATGGTTCTGACGATTTTAAACTCCATATATTTTTTGATAATTTATTTCTATTATCTAAAGTAGAATTCTCTTTTTTAACTGCATACATTAATACATATTCTTTTACTTTTTTATTATATAATTGTTTATTCGATATGTAAAGATTTGCTGCTGAAGGTAATAATGGATCATTTGGGTTAGGATCTTCAAGTAAAGAACTAATTGAAAGTAAAACTTTAGAAACAGACAAAGCAGGACTCCAGTTATTACTTAATATATCTAAACAGATATTTCCATCTTCATCAATATTAGGATGATAAATTTTTGTTAAGAATTTAATCTTTGGTGGCTTAAATGGATACTCTTTTGTAAATACCATTGATAAGTTAAAAGTTCCATCTTCATATGGTGTATCTACAGGACCTTTTATAGTAGCTTTCCAAACTGAAAAATCAATTTTATTAACTAAATCTGCGGAACAATTTTCTAGAGGAGCATTTTTTAGTTGTTCTAGTTCTTTTCGTAGTCGTTTAACAAAAGCCATACCTTTTTAAATTTATTAATGTTATACTTATATAATATCAATAAATCAATTTTTTTTAATCATTACTTATGACCACGGCGTCGAGATCCTGTTGTACGACTACGTGAAGTTTGTGTAGATTCACTAGATTGAATAGTATCATCTTGATTTGTCATTGGGTAATAATGACAAGTATAGAATGCACGATAAATACCATCCCGTCGAGACTTGTCATCACGAGTCTTCTTACGTGCATTCTCAATACGAGCCTTTTGTTGATTAAGACGCTCCTTCTCGCGAAGATACTTTGGCTTCTTACCAGATCCTCGGGAACTCTTTGATCCTGCTGCAAAATAACCTGCAACTTGATCCTTACGGATAATCTCAGGAAGCTTTCCTAGTTGTAGTCCTGTTTGTGTCTTTCGTGCAGCATCCTTCTTCTTACCAGATTGCCGGATTGTATCAACTAGCACATGCTTATCATCCGCCTTAAAAGAGATTGGTCCGAGAGAAGCCATAATTACAAAAAGTTTTTAGGGAGAGATGAAAACTATTATTGTATAACTCTCATATAATAGTCTGTACAATATATTATATTTTCAATTTTTTTTCAGATAATAAAGTGAAAAAAGATTTATTTACAGAAGTTAGGGTCAGGTACTTTATAACCTGGATGTGTTTGTTTTGGAATACTGTTATATACTACAGGACATACTTCAGGTGCATATACGACTGGTACATTTTTATCAAAAGTACTTAGACATAATCCGCTCTTTTTACAATTAGGATAATATTTGAATTGATCACATTTTGATAATGGTCTATTTTGATTACGTAATTCAGTTTCAATATCTACTAATTGATATGGTGTCCAGAATTTATCATATAGACATTTATTACAGTTTTCATGGGCCCCTTGATATAATCTATATTGTAGGGGTGAAGTAGACTCGTATAATTGTTTAGAATAAGCACAATTATCGTATATCAATCTATTAGAGCTTCCAATATTCATGTTTTATAATATATAACTATATTATATTTTTTTTATATGTAGAATAATAATTTTCAAAAAAATTGAAAAATATTATTGATGAGAAATATAAGTAGTGTATATAATCTTAGATCTTTATCTATAAAAAAGCATCATATAGCTAATAAACAACTATGGCATCTCAAATTATCATTCAAAAACAAGAGACAGAGCCATTTAATGAAGAAAATTTAAAAATTCTTTCGGTTGGTTTGATTCATATAGCAAATATTTATAATAAATATAATGAAGATATTGATGATATACCCCGTGGATATGGAGATTTTTTAATTGATTATTTTGATTTCATAAATTCATATGTTGTTATTGTTAAATATAATGATCGTGTAATTTTGAGAATTGATGAAAAGTATAAAAATGATTATACTTATAATTTGCATGATATTAATCAATTATATCAGGATATGCGTTATTTTGCAATTCATTTTGGTAAATTTATGATTACGACTACTAAACGTTTTATTAAAGAAAAAGAAGATCATACTAATTTCAATATAAATAATAATAAAACTCAACAAGAAATTTATGAAGAGTATATTTCTAAAGGACCAGTTCCACCACACGGTATGGAAAAAAAGTATGATGCGTTTAGTGGTGCAGGAGATATTGATCCATATACAGGGAAAAAATTTGTAATCCCAAAATATAATTATCAAAAGATGAAAAATCCAGATATATTTAAAATAGATACGGAACAAAATGAAAGTAAAACTTCATCACCAGATGAAAGTAAAATTTCATCACCAAAATCGCCAGAATCACCAAAAATTAAACTAACTCATGCAATATCATATTGTAAAATAAAACATTTCTTAGATACGGAAGGAAAAGAATTAATTGAAAAAGCAGAAGAAGTAGAGAGTCTATTAGAAGGTGAGAAAGATGTACGAGTTGAAATTGGAGAATATGAAGGAGAAACAATTTACGTAAACTTTAACAAAGAAGGTGAAACGAGAATTCTATATAAAAATATTTTGTTAAAGTTTTAATTAATTTATTAATAGGTGTCAAATTGACGTCCATCAGTGAATGGTCTAGCAGTTTTAGTATTTTGTAATCTTGCACTAACTCCACCTCTAGGGAAAGGCATAACTGAATGTTCGGCATTATTAAAATCATCATCTACATATTGAAATTGATGTTCAACAGGATTTCTAAAACCATATGATTTACTAGTTCTTGTTGGCATACCATTTATAAGACATGTTTCTTGTTCAATATCCATAACATCATCTTCACCATATAAATAAGGTGAAATATTATAGTCAGCCATATCTAAATTTCTATTAGCTTTATGAGCAATATTAGGAATAACCATTTTATTTTTTACATCCATTTCATTCTTTTGTCTAAATGTTTGTGGAATTTCTAATTTACCATATCTTTGATTTTGATCATATAATTCATCAATATTATTTGAAGGTTTATTCCAATCATCATATCCTCCAACATCTTCATAACCATTATATTTATGATTTCCTTTTGTTGAATTAGGAATATTTCTTTTTTTATATTTTAATTTATGATTTTTCATTTTCCTTTTATTTTCTTTGATAGGTTTACCTTGTCCCCAATCAACATAATATTGAGAATCTTTTCTAGGATTTTCTTCATGGTGACCAGCATATATATTTGGATCTGTTCTAGGATCAAATCTTGTTTCATTTAAGCTAAAACCATTTGATTTTATCATTTCATCACCATTTAATAAATAGTTATCTTGTTTCAAAGGATCTTCATAAAAGCTTTTATCATGATGATCAGGAGCGAACATACCTCTATTAGTAGGAATATTTCGTTTTTCTGGTTTTTTAGGTTTTAAAACTCTAGAATCTTCCGGAAATTGTGATGATGGAAAAGTTTGTTTTTTATGTTTAATAGAATGTGATAATTTATTATTTTCTGGTAAATAGAAATCTTTTTTATCATTTAAAAAACGTTTCATACGTTTCACATCTTCTTTTGTAATCTGAAATTCTCTTTCTAATGATACACAAGGTTTAATATTATTATCTTTATAATATTTCTTTTTCTTCATATATTCCTGAAGTCTTGGTTCTAAACTAATACCTCCATCACATCTTATATTTTTTAATTTTGTAACTAAATCATTTTTTTCTGATGGTTCATCTGGAATATAAGTATTATCAAAACTCATATTTGCATTAATTAAGTGACTAAATTCATGAGATGGAAATTTGTTTTTATTTTTATTAAATACAGGATTCATTGTTATATTACAATAGAATAAAAAAAATTATATTTTTCAAACACTTAAAAGCTCGTTTTTATCTAAAATTTAATGGAATATGAACTTTCCCCTGAAAAAATTGCTGAAAATATTTTTACTAAAAAACCAAAAGAACCATGTACTGGTTTATTAATTGCAGAAAAAGTAGGAAATGATGCATCTTATTTATTTGAAATAATGATAAATGTAATGTTGGAAGGGATGGAAATTTTAAGTGGAGGTCTTGATAAGGCAAAATTTGAAGAATTTAACGAAGAATTTATTTTATTTTTAAATCCATGGTTCCAAAGTTTAGGTATCGAATTAAAAGTTACAACATTTGATAAATCAGAAAAAGAATTATGGGATAATTACTATTGTAAAATTATTATTAATAATTCAGAATGGAATAATTTCTTTGTTCTTAAAAAAATACAAAAAAATTTTCATTTTCTAATTAATCCAAAATATTATAATGGTACTAATGAAATGGAATTAAAAAATCATACATCTATTTTTATGGTAAATAATAAGGTTTACCAAATTTATTTTGATATTCATAAATCATAAATTTTAAGCTTTTAGTTTTTTAAAAATAGAAGTTTACCAAATTTATTTTGATATTTATAAATCGTAAATTTTAATAATTATGATTGGGAACCACTTAATACAATAGTAGAAGTTGGTAAATGTCTAATATAATAAATAAATGGTTTATTAGCCACGAAATTTATTGATCGTTTATTTGTAAGATTTCTAGATTGAGGTGATGGATTTTTAATACCAGTTTCATCAACTATAGTAACACATTGATGAATCATATCAGAAACTTCTATATCACCATTAGTTATATCATCTAATTTTGCAGATTTAAATAAAGTTTTAATACCCATTCTTTTAAAAATATTATCAACTCTAAATTTACTTCTTCCAATAAATTTCGGAATTTTTAAAACTTCGATTTTTTCTCGTCTGAAACTTTTAAAGTAATTATCAAATTGTTCATCTGTACAAGTTGGCATATTTAAATCTTTTGGTAAAATTATTCCCATTACGAAATTTGGATCTTCATACGCCATTTCTATAACTTGATTATATTGATCTTCACAATAGTAATGAGATACATTATTTTGTAGCATTAATTCAACAACCTTTTGATTTGTACCAAAGAATTGACTTTTACGAGTATAATTTGGATTGAACCTATATTTCCATCTTGATCTAAAAAATAAACAATTAACAACTAACATTTTAGTATATGGATTAATCATTTGAGTAGCTACAGCATCAACAATAGCACCATTTGTAATTTTTGAAACATAATTATTAATTCTTCGTGTTTCTCCTATTGGATTCATTAAATTAATTTTATCTATCACAGCAACAGATGAAACATAATTTTGGAAAGCCTTATTAATTGGAAGATTAGATGCTAAATAAATAAAATTAACCATTTTGAAACTTCCAGATTTATAAATTGATTTATTATTTGTCATTAATTGATTAAAAGCAATTGTTTTTTTTGGTAATTGTAAATAATTTTCTAATTCAGATTCTGTTTTTCCAGTTGAACCTCTATATATTGTCATTAATGCATTCAATAATGTATATGGTGAAACTGAAATATTACTCTTATTATTTACCATATTTTGGAATGTTGATAATATAAACCAATTGAATGTATTTGATATTGAATCGAACTTAACTTCTTTTTTTATTTCTTTTTTATCTTGATTTAGAATATCTGCAAATACCGCTCCTTTAGTATTTGCAGGATCAAAATATGAAATTTCTTGTTTGGGTTTTTGATCAAATAAATCAAAATCAAGATGATTAGGAGTAGGGTTATAATCATTTGGAATTTCATTTTTCTCAGTTGGATTATATTGAAATCTTAAAGGCATTCCTTGTTCAAGTTCACCTAATTCTAAATTTTCACCTGTTATTTCACCTATAGATGAACCAGGTTCTAAAAATGTATGACGTTCCATCCCAGTCATCATCATATTATTATTCTTTTTAAAATTTTTATTCCTATCTGTTTGTAAAAAGGAATCTCTTTCTATCATTGTTCTCGAAACATGTTTATCATATTTATTTGAATTTCCAACATGAGTATCAGAATTGAATGTTTCGTAATTCATTTTTACTTATACATTATTTTGTTATTTTATATTTGAAAGTTAAACGAAAAAGGAAA
>CERC01000012.1_pt1 | contig 11844 bp, 12 predicted proteins | sample 530921 | NCBI WGS metagenome assembly CERC01 (sample SAMEA2621099, study PRJEB7988) | marine metagenome | isolation source: saline water (ENVO:00002010), including
ATCGCCTTGGACAGTTCCGGATCAAGATTGCCAAGCGCGGCGTTGGCGCGTGCAGCTGCCAGTTTCTGAACCCCGAACGCCTTGATCAGGGCATCAGGCATCCGTTCCCCGCCAATGCGGAAGTTCTGTCTGGATCGCTGGGTTTGCGCCCCCCAATACCGGTCGGCGGGCACATCAATTTCGCCCATGGTGTCCTGTTCGGTACGGGTGGTCACTGGATTGGTCACGATCAAAATCCTCCGTGTCAGAAACAAACTGACCGGGGCGGGAACCCGGCGTACTGCACATTCATGTGCAGCAACCGGGAATATGGTTTGAAATCAGGGTGAACGCAAATCGCATTGCGAACAAATCTTATTTTCAGCAATCCATTTCCGGGCAAGCGCCCTAGCGGGTGTCTTCCCGCCATGCCAACAGTCGGATGCCGGCGCGTTCAAGCTGTGATGCAAATTCGGGTTCGGGCTGGCGGTCGGTGATAATGCCGGTTAGTTCCTCAAGCGGGGCGACATTTTCCAAATAGCGTTGATCAAACTTCGTATGGTCAACCATCAACCAGGTTTCGTCTGATCGCTCCATCATCGCGCGTTTGACGGCAACCGCCCGGCGATTGACATCGCTAAAGCCCTGCCGGGAAATACCCGATGCCCCGATAAAGGCGATATTGGCATGAAAGCGACGCAAATATTCGATGGTATCATTGCCATAGACCGCGTTCTCCCGGCGATTGAACTGCCCCGGGCACATCAAAACATCTTCATGGTCGGCAAGCTCGGCCATGCCATGCACCACCGCATAGCAATTGGTCAGAAATGTGCGCGGCAGCTTCGTTGTCCGCGCTGCCAGAAACGGTGCAATCTGGGCCACCGTTGATCCGGCATCAATCATCGCAACATCCCCGGACCGCACCATATCCGCCGCCAGCATGCCGATCCGCTCAAACCCGGCGACGGCTGATAGCTGGCGTTGTGCCAGATCGGGCTGATGGCCCATCGGCCGCGCCGAAGCGCCGCCAAACTCGCGATTGATCAAGCCATCACTGCTCAGTGCATCAAGGTCGCGACGGATGGTTTCGGTCGCAACGTCGAATCGTTCTGCCAGTGTGGCAACTCTCACATGAGGGTGAACCTGTAACTCTTGCAGAATTCTTTGTTGGCGTTCTTTTTTTCCTAAACGCAAAGCCACATCCCCCTCAATTAAGGCCGGTTTTGTGCCGACGACGGCCATCTTAGCAACCCTGATCGATACGTTTTGTTACAGTTTTGTGTTGATTTTCCAACTTTTTCAAATTCATACTGTTGGTTAAAGCAACAATAAAAACAACAAAACCACACTCAAAACGGCGGAAAGCCGTTATTCACAGGGAAGAAAGGTCCGAAAACAGTGTTTTCAATTCCGAAAAAAACCGAAAGTTTAAAGCTTAGCACCCTCCTTGCCGCAATCGGCATGGTTGGCATGGCTTCCACCCCGGCGGCCGCCGCAGATGACTGCATCGCGCGCGGCGATCTTGATCCGATGTATTGCGACATGGACGGCGACCTTGTTGCCGATGCCCCGGCAGCGGATCAGCTCGTTGACCCGGACACCCTTGTCTTTGCATATACCCCGGTCGAAGATCCGGCTGTTTATGCCGACATCTGGGACCCGTTCCTGCAGCATCTTGAAGATGTTACCGGCAAAGACGTTCACTTCTTTGCTGTTCAGTCGAACTCGGCAGAAGTCGAAGCCATGCGTTCAGGCCGTCTGCACGTTGCTGGCTTCTCGACCGGCCCGACCCCGTTTGCTGTTAACCTTGCCGGTGCAGTTCCGTTCGCGCTGATGGGTGCGGATGATGGCCGCTTTGGTTACACGCTTCAGCTTTACACCCGCACCGACAGCGGCATCGACACGGTTGAAGACCTCAAAGGCAAACGCGTTGCCCATACCTCGCCGACCTCGAACTCGGGCAACCTTGCACCGCGTGCACTGCTTCCGGGTCAGGGCATCGTTCCGGAACAGGATTACGAAGTTGTCTATTCCGGTTCGCATGATCAGTCGATCCTGGGCGTTGTTGCCGGTGACTATGACGCAGCCCCGGTCGCGTCTGAAGTTGTCGAACGTATGGCCCAGCGCGATCTTTATGATCCGAACGAAGTCAAAATCATCTATGAAAGCAAGCCTTTCCCGACCACTTCGTTCAACTATGCCCACAACCTGAAGCCGGAACTGGTCGAAAAGATCAAGGAAGCCTTCTTTACCTTCGACATGAAGGGCACCGCCCTTGGTGAAGAGTTCAAGGGTGTCTCGAAGTTCCTGCCGATCACCTACAAGGATGACTGGGCGGTTATTCGTGAAATTCAGGCTGCCAACGGTGTGAAATACACCCCGGACAACCTGAAGTAATTCCCGACCATTCAATCGAACCGAACGATGCAGGGCCTGCTTTTGCAGGCCCTGTGCCACCCATTTTATTCGGGGTAACGCAATGCTGCGTATCAAAGAACTTGTAAAACGCTATGGCGACGAAAAGGCAGTGTTGAAGAACCTGAACCTTGAAGTCCCGGGCGAAAGTGTTGTTTCCATCATTGGTGCGTCAGGCGCGGGTAAAAGTACCCTGCTGCGCTGTATCAACCGCCTTGTGGAACCGTCTTCGGGCTCTATCGAACTTAATGGCACTGAATTGACCAAGCTTGAAGGCAAGGCGCTGCGTTTGGCACGTCGCCGCATTGGTATGGTGTTTCAGGGCTTTAACCTGATTGACCGTTTGACGGTGATGGAAAACGTCCAGTCCGGTCGTCTGGGCTATCTTCCGGCATGGCGCGCTGTGACGCGCAAATACCCGCAGGAAGACATTGATCGCGCCTTTCATTTGATGGAACGCGTCGGTATCGCCCATTATGCCGACAAACGTGCTGATGAACTTTCCGGTGGTGAACGCCAGCGTGTTGGTGTGGTCCGCGCCCTGATGCAGGAACCTGAAATCCTGCTGGCCGATGAACCGACCGCATCGCTTGATCCGAAAACATCACGTCAGATCATGGATCTGCTGCGCGCGCTCGCATCCGAGCTGCACCTGCCGGTTCTGATCAACATTCATAACGTCAACGAAGCCAAGGAATACACGCAGCGGATCGTTGGCATGCGCTTTGGCCGCATCATTTTCGACGGCGAGCCGGTCGACCTGAACAATGACGCGATGGATGAAATTTATGCTGGTGTCCCGGCCGAGGAACGCGGCGGCGCTGAAAGCAGCAACCACCTGCGCGAGGTCGCGGCACGATGAGCAGCACCGTTCAACCAACGGGCCGCACCTGGAAGAAGCCCCCCTTCATCGCAAACCCTGTGTTGCGCTGGGGGATTCTGGTGGCGGTTGCGGCCTATGTATGGTGGGCATTAACATCCCTGCCATTCGACTGGGAGCGCATTCAGGATGGTGTCCCGCGTGCGATCCGTATCTTCAAGGGCGCCTTCCCGCCCAGCTTCATCCGTGGCGAGCTGCTGTTTGACGGCTTCATGGAAAGCATCAAGATCGCCATCGTTTCCACCCTGCTTGGTCTGGCGTTAAGCGTTCCGATTGCCTTTGCATCGGCATCGAACATCGCGCCAAAATGGCTTTATACCATCGGGCGTGGTGTCATCATTGTTGCCCGTTCCTTCCATCCGGTCATTGTCGCGATCCTGTTTGTCAAAGCTGTCGGCTTTGGCCCGCTGGCGGGTATCCTGACGCTGACGGTCTATTCCATCGGGTTCGTTGCCAAAATGCTGGCCGAACGGATCGAGGAAATCGACTGGGGCCAGGTCGAGGCGATCCGCGCTGCCGGCGGGGCGACATTTGTCACCCTTCTGTATGCCGTGATCCCGCAAATCATGCCCCGTCAGATCGGTCTTTCCATCTATCAGCTTGATAGCAACCTGCGCGCCTCTGCCATTGTGGGCATCGTTGGTGCAGGCGGTATCGGTTCGACCCTTCTTAATGCCTTTGGGCGTTATGACTATGACTTTGCGCTGGCGATTACCCTTTGCATCATCGGTGTAATTCTTGTCAGCGAGGCCATCAGCGGCCGGATCAGGAGGAACCTATGGTAGCCACCACCCAACCTACCGGACCGGAAGCAATCGCCAACCGCGAATGGTCCCGCTATACCACCAAGGAACGCTGGCGGCGCTATGGCCTGACCGCACTGGTCGCACTCGCTGTTGTCTGGTCCTTGTCCACGATCAACATCATCTGGCCTTGGCTTTGGGATGCACCGGAACAGATGGGCGATCTGTTTGCCCGAATGTTCCCGCCATCGCTTGAAGGCTGGCAGGATATCGCATGGACGCTTCTGGAAACCGTCAATATCGCAACGATTGCGACCTTCTTTGCAGTGTTCATGTCCTTGCCGATTGCCCTGATTGCGGCACAAAACACCACACCGAACCGCGCAACCCTGTGGCTTGGCCGGTTCATTCTGGTGTCGTCGCGTTCGGTCAACACCATTATCTGGGCGCTGCTGTTTGTTGCCGTGTTCGGACCGGGTGTTCTGGCCGGTATTCTGGCAATTGTTTTCCGGTCCCTTGGCTTCCTTGGCAAATTGCTGGGCGAAGCAATCGAGGAAATCGACCGTGCCCCGATCGAGGCACTGGAATCTGTTGGCGCATCGCGTTTCAAGATTCTGGTCTATGGCGTCATTCCGCAAGTCATGCCGACCTTCTTTGCCGTATCCATCCTGCGCTGGGACATCAACCTGCGTGAAAGTACGGTTCTGGGGCTGGTCGGTGCTGGCGGTATCGGCATCATCCTTCAGGGCGCGATTGATACCTTTGCATGGCAAACGGTTGCCACGATCCTTCTTGCAATCATTGGTCTGGTCATTATTGGCGAAGCCATTTCAGCTTACCTGCGCAAAAAGGTGATCTGACGTGACCAAAACATACGACCTTCTGGTCGTTGGCGGCGGCATCAACGGGGCTGGTATTGCCCGTGATGCCGCCGGTCGCGGGCTTTCTGTTCTTTTGGTCGAACAGCGCGACCTTGCCTCGGCCACCTCTTCTTCCTCGACCAAACTCATCCATGGCGGCCTTCGATATCTTGAACATTACGAGTTCCGTCTGGTGCGTGAAGCACTTCAGGAACGCGAAGTTCTGTTGGCTGCTGCCCCACATATCATCTGGCCTTTGACCTTTGTCCTGCCCCATCACAGGGGCCTGCGTCCGAAATGGATGCTGCGCGCTGGGTTGTTCCTTTATGATCATCTGGCAAGGCGCAAACGCCTGCCCGGATCACGTGCCGTTTCCTTCAAGGGCACGCCCGAAGGCGAACCATTGAAATCCGATTACGCTGGCGGCTTTTCCTATTCCGATTGCTGGGTGGATGATGCCAGGCTTGTGGTTCTAAACGCCCAAGACGCACAGGCCCATGGCGCTGAAATCCAAACCCGAACCAAATGCGCGTCACTGATGCGTCATCAAGATCACTGGAATGCCGAGTTGATCGGGCCCGATGGTTCCCCGCAATCGGTTCAGGCCAAAGCGGTGGTCAATGCCGCAGGCCCGTGGGTGACCGAAATGGTCGAAAATGCCGGACTTGGCAAAAAGGCTGCCGGTCTTCGACTGGTCAAGGGCAGCCACATTGTCGTGCCGCGCATTCATGACCATGATCATTGCTATATCTTCCAAAACAGCGATGGCCGCATTGCCTTTGCCATCCCCTATCAGCAGGACTACACCCTGATCGGCACGACCGATGTTGCCTATACCGGCGATCCGGCACAGGTCGAAATCAGCGATCAGGAAATCGACTATCTGCTTGATCTGGTGAATGGCTATCTGGCCAAACCACGCAGCCGCAACGACGTGGTCTGGGACTATTCCGGTGTGCGCCCGCTTTATGATGACAAGAACGATAATGCGTCGGCGGTAACCCGCGATTACGTGTTTGATCTTGATACCGGCGATACCGAAAGCTCCGCCCCGATCCTGTCGATCTATGGCGGCAAGATCACCACCTATCGCAGGCTGGCCGAACATGCGATGCAGAAACTGGCCCCGGTTCTGGGCAACGATGCCAAGGACTGGACGGCAAATGCCATCCTTCCCGGTGGCGATATGCCAGACGGTGATTTCGATGCATTCCTTGCCACGGCCAAGGCAACCTATGACTGGTTGCCAGACACGTTGCTTTATCGTCTGGTGCGAAGTTACGGCACGGCGATTTCAACGATTATCGGCGCGGCCAGGTCGCTGCGCGATCTGGGCACAGAAATCGCCCCGAACCTGTATGAAGCCGAACTCTACTATCTGAGAGCCAAGGAATGGGTGTGTTGCGCAGAAGATGTTCTGTGGCGCAGAACCAAACTTGGCCTTGGGATGCAGCCTGATCAGGTCAAAGCCATCGAACAATGGTTTGCCGCCCAAGCCCGGCTTGGTCAGGCTGCACAGTGATGTTGGATGCGGAACCTGCGCGGCCTAGCTGCGCAGGCCATCCCATTTCACGAACTCATGGGCGATAAAATCTTCCATCATCGCGCGCCACATGCGATCGGCCATGTCCTCGTCAAATCCGTCAATCCGGCATTGCGCCTTTACTTTGGCGATCACGTCTTCGATACGGTCCTCATCACGCACGGCATCGCGGGACGGCTTGATGCGTGCAGCCTGTTCTATGTAATTGAGCCGTTCGGCCATCAATGCCACCAGAAGCCTGTCAATCCTGTCCACATTGGCGCGAACATCGGACATGGTCTCACAGTGATTGGTTTTAACGGTCATCGTCCAGAACCTTCTTTTATTCAAGTTCACGCACAAAAAAGGGCAGTGCGAACACTGCCCTTGATATTGATATGGCCAACGCCTTAATAGGCATATTCCTTGAACAGCGGATCAACCGATCCGTTCCATTCGGTTTCATACTTATCAAGGAATTCCTCAGCCAGTGTCCGGCCGCTTTCGGCAACGTCATCAAGGCTATCAAGGAAGTGGCTTTCGTCATCGCCATAGCCATCCATGCGACCACGGTTTTGCAGCCCCTGACGGGCAATGGCCAGAACTTCCTTGGACAGGTCCTGAACCGTGCCGTTCTTGAACGGGGTGGCAAGCGCCGTGCGCGGAACTTCATTGCGCAGCGCTTCGCGCTCGGCCACTGACAGGTCCTTTACCAGATCCCAGGCGGCATCAAGGGCGGCATCATCATAAAGCAGACCAACCCAAAGGGCAGGCAGCGCACAGATGCGTTTCCACGGGCCACCATCGGCACCACGCATTTCAAGAAACTTCTTAAGACGCACTTCCGGGAAGGCCGTGGTCATGTGATCTGACCAGTCATTCATGGTCGGACGTTCGCCCGGCAGGACATCCAGTTTGCCATCCATGAAATCACGGAACGACTTGCCGGCTGCATCGATGTATTTGCCATCGCGATAGACGAAATACATCGGCACATCGAGCATGTAGTCAACATAGCGTTCAAAGCCAAAACCGTCTTCGAACACAAAGGGCAGCATGCCGCAGCGATCCGGGTCAGTATCCGTCCAGACGTTCGAACGTGCCGACAGGAAACCGCTTGGTTTGCCATCAACAAACGGGGATGCGGCAAACAGGGCAGTAGCCACCGGCTGAAGGGCAAGCGACGTCTTGAACTTCTTGACCATGTCGGCTTCTGAGCTGAAATCCAGATTGACCTGAATGGTCGAGGTCCGAAGCATCATGTCCAGACCAAGGTTTCCGACCTTGGGCATGTAGTTTTTCATGATGCCGTAGCGCCCCTTGGGCATCCACGGAATGTCTTCACGCTTCCATTTCGGATTGTGACCAACGCCGAGCATATCAATGCCGATGCCATCACAAATTTCGCGCACTTCGTGCAGATGCGTGTGCACTTCACCACAGGTCTGGTGAATGTTTTTCAGTGGCGCACCGGAAAGCTCGATCTGGCCGCCCGGTTCAAGCGATACGGAACATTTGTCCTTGGTAAGCGCAATGACATTGCCGTTCTCAACGATCGGCTCCCAGTCATAATGCTCGGCCAAGGCGGTAAGAAGGGTTTTGACGCTGCGTTCCCCTTCATAGGGAATGGGGCGAAGATCATCGCGGGTATAGGCGAATTTTTCGTGTTCGGTGCCGATGGCCCAGTCTTTTTTTGGCGTAGAGCCGGACTCGAACCATTCGACAAGCTGGCGCCGGCTTTCAATTACCGGGCTGTCACCAGTGGAGGCGCTGACAGTCATAAGGGCTTCCCCTAATCTCTCGCAACGGGTCGGTGCGACCAATCGCCGATACGATCCTGAAATACGGTCAAAGCTGCGATTGCGGCCGTTTCGGCACGCAGGATACGCGGACCGAGACTTACAGGCGTTGCAAAAGGCTGTTTGCGGATACGTTCAAGTTCGTCGGCGCTAAAGCCGCCCTCGGGTCCAATCACGATTGCATGGTTAACAACATTGATATTGTCGATAACCGAGCCAGCGCCCTTTGCCAATAGCTGACTTAGCACTTCACCAATTGGTGACCCCGATCCTGTTTCATCACAAAATAGCAGATGGTGGTTTTCTGCCAGATTTGCGACCCAGTCCAAAAGACGCACAGGTTCGCAAACCTCAGGCACAGTCAGGCGTTCGCATTGTTCTGCGGCCTCGATAACCTGTGACTGCAACCGATCAAGGCGAACCTTGTCGGTGATGCCATGCTGGGTGATGACAGGTTGCAATCTTTCAACCCCAAGCTCGACCGACTTTTCAATCAGGAAATCAAGACGTTGTTTTTTGATCGGTGCAAAGACAAGAGTCGGCCCGACTTCATTGCCCTGCTCACGCAATCGTCGTTCGGCCGTAACACTGCCTTTCTTTTTGCGGAGCTCGTTGATCGTGCCAAGCCACTCACCATCCAGACCGTTAAAAATTTTTACCGGCGTTCCGGGCTTGAGGCGCATGACATGTTCGAGGTAATGAGACTGTTCGGGCGCAAGTTCGATTTCACTATCAGCCGTGATAGGATCACGAACGAAAAGGCGTTGGCGGGCACGCGTGGCATCTGCGGTCATAAAGGTCCCCAAAGCCGTTTTACGGCATTTTACAAAAGTTTTTCATCAGATAGGCCAATTATGACACAGGTCAACCAGCCAATACAGAATAGCAAAAACGATATGCCACAGGACGGGTGGATAGATCGTTTCATGCCCGAAGCTGTGCGGCCCTATCTGAAACTTCTGCGCCTTGATCGCCCGATTGGCACATGGCTGTTGTTGCTGCCCTGTTGGTGGTCTACCGCCATGGCAGGCGGGTTAACTGATGCCGTCACCACCAAACAGATCGTCATCATGATGGCCCTGTTCGGCGTTGGGGCCGTGATCATGCGCGGGGCTGGTTGCGTGATCAACGATCTGGCAGATCGCAATTTTGATGGTCAGGTCGAACGCACCACCACCCGCCCCCTGCCAAGTGGTCAGGTCAAGGTCTGGCAGGCTTTGCTGTTCCTTGGCTTCATGATGTTGCTTGGACTTGGCATTCTGGTGCAGTTCCGCATCGAGGCAATCATTGTCGGCATCTGTTCGATCCCGATTATCATCACCTATCCGTTCATGAAGCGCGTCACCTATTGGCCGCAGGCCTGCCTTGGCCTTGCCTTTAACTGGGGGGCCCTTGTCGGGTGGGCGGCGGTGACCGGCACCGTCGAACCCGCCGCCATTGCCATGTATGCGGCAGGCTTTTTCTGGACACTTGGCTATGACACCATTTATGCCCATCAGGACAAGGATGATGATGCCAAGATCGGCCTGAAATCCTTGGCACTGCGTCTGGGCGATGCGACGCCGAAATGGGCGAAGGGGTTCTATACCATGACCACCCTTCTGCTTGGCATTTCAGGCATGCTGGCTGGTTTGCACTGGTCTTATTTTGTCTTGCTGGGGCTTGCTGGCATTCATCTTGGATGGCAGGTTGCCACCGTCAAACTTGATGACGCAGCCAATTGCCTGAAGCGCTTTAAATCCAACCGCGATTACGGATTGCTGGTGCTCTTGGCAATTGTGATTTCACATCTGATTGCGAACGCGTGACCAATTCCCCTTTTTTAAGGTAAGCCGCTGAATGAGCGACAATGTCTTTGCCGACGCACTGGTGCCCGATGTCGATGATCCGCAATTTGCCGATCTGATCGAAACCTTTACCGTACCCGCCCGTGTGCCGCTGGCACCGGAAATCGAAATGTATCTGGCGACCCATATCACCCCGCTTTGGCAGGCGACCGAGGATATGCTGGGTGTACTCGATATCCCCCCACCCTATTGGGCCTTTGCATGGCCGGGTGGGCAGGCAATCACGCGCTATATCCTTGATCACCCGGAACTGGTGCGCGGCAAGCGGGTGCTTGATTTCGCCTGTGGCGGTGGCATGCAGGCAATTGCCTGTGTGCAGGCCGAGGCTGCCGAGATCCTCGCCAACGACATTGATCCGGTGGCGATCACCGCGACCCGCCTGAACGCCAAACATAATGGCGTTGAAGTCCCGACCACGACCGAAAACCTTGTTGGCACCTCGGCCCCGCAAAAGCGCTGGGATGTGATTTTTGCCGGCGACGTTTGCTATCAGCAGGATATGGCGAATGCCGTTCTGCAGTGGCTGATGACTGAGGCCCGCCTTGGCACCAAGGTCATCCTGGCCGACCCCGGCCGGACCTATGCGCCCACCCATAACATTGACGAACTTGAAACCTACGACGTTCCCGTCGATGTCGCGGTCGAGGACACCGACAACAAGTTCACCCGGATCTGGCAGCTCTTGCCGGATCGAAATTAGCCGACATCAACAACAGATCTGCGGAATTCGACATCGTCAATCACCCGCAAAACAAAACCGGGACCATGGCGATGTCCGGCGCGTTTGGCGAAATGTTCGATCATCTCCCATTGCTCAAGGGATTTGAAACGACGATCCCTAGCTTCAATCGCAGACAGGCCATAAACCGCGCCCCGTTCAAAAACATGCCCGCGCACGGATTGGTATATCCCGATGTGATCCGGGCGCACGCCGCAATCAAGATCAAGATCGCGGCCCTGGAGTTGCTGATAGCTGTAGTGGGCCGGAACGGACTCTGTGACATGCATGTGGGCAAGCTGCTGCGGGGTCAGCCAGGTAACAGATACCCGCGAACGCGTTCCGGGCGATAATGCCAATGTTGCCGGAACGGACCCATAACCAGTTAAATGGGTCGAATAGACTATGTCGTGATGCATCATCCAGCCATGCGTCACCGGAATTTCGTCAGACAGGTTTTGATGGGTAAATTTCCGACTGAGCTGCAAGGGCGCGCGATTTGACCCGACAGCCAGAACCGGTGTCCGTCCGCTTGTAATCGGGCCGATATCACCGTCAGACATCGGTATCACTTCTCCGCCGCGAAACACAAAATCGTGGTCTGGCGCGGGGTAAGGATACAAAAACGCGCGCAGGAGTTCCTGCGCGCGTGGATGCTGTTCGACCTGCTCGCGCAACACGGAATCCGTGATCATGTGCGCATCAGATAACGAAAACATGTTGGTCGCCCGGCTTAACCTTCTACGACGCGATAGCGGTAGTTGCAGTCATCAACATGCTGCCAGGCAAGTTTCGACCATGCTTTTTCAGCATCGCCAAACGTCGCGAACGGGCCATGGCGTTCTTCTTCGCCACCAACCGGGTTTTCAAAGTCGGTGCTTTCGTACTCGCCACCGACAACCCAGTATTCTTCAAGTCGTTCAATGCGGTAACGCGAATTTGCGTCATCAACCGACTGCCAGGCCATTTTCGACCATTGCTGTTCGGCTTCTTCGAAGCTGCCAAACGGACCAATCTTGGTTTCTTCGCCGATCGGCTTGTCGAAACCGGTATCCTGATAGGTGCCCCCGATAACCCA
>CERC01134254.1_pt1 | contig 11809 bp, 17 predicted proteins | sample 530921 | NCBI WGS metagenome assembly CERC01 (sample SAMEA2621099, study PRJEB7988) | marine metagenome | isolation source: saline water (ENVO:00002010), including
TTTTTAACCTCTTCAACAGCATCATTATGAATGCAAGTGAATTTATCTCCGGAAACCTCTTCACGATCTATTTGTATAGTTCTCTTTAGATCATTGATAGCATCACGCTGTGATAATCCATATTTACGCATAAGGTTGGTCATTTCAGCAATCATTTCTTTATGCTTGGTCCATTTAGATTCTAATTTCTTTAGGACCTCAACCTCAGCATCAGTATAAACAAGATGAATGTTAACGTTAAAAATTTGACCAAATCGAAGTACTCTGTGAATTGCTTGAATAAAATCTTTGAACTTATATCCTATTCCAACAAACACAACATTGTGACAATGTTTCTGAAAGTTACAACCTGCACCAGCAATACTAGGTTTAGTTGCTAGATATTGGTATTTACCGTGCTTGAATTGATTTAGTAACTCCTCTTTTTGCTCATTCTTCTGAGAACCATAAACAGTATTAACACCAGGCAGTAAGTTTTGAATAACTTTTCTTTCATCTTCTAAATCATGCCAGAGGATAAAATGATCATTCTGATGTTTATTTACTATTTCAACAGACTTAACACATCGAGCAAACAAGCTTTCTCTCTTTTCTCTAGCAGCTTCAGAAAGGCCTTTACTAGCATCCGCAAACATTTTAATCTGATCATCTCGATCAACAATCAGCTTCCTATCTTTTAATTCAATTTGATGATAGTGTATCTTGAAATCAGGTAGTTTATAACCTTCATCTGAATAACCTAAATCAGAAGGATATTCTATGAATATTGCCCAACTTCTAACCCATAACCAAAATTCATGTTCTTTATGAGGGTATAAGGTGAGATTACCTGCCTTTTTACTATCACGTTGAAAAAACCTAGTCAATGCCTGACCTCTATCACACACACCTAGGAAATGAGCATAATTTAGAATTTCAGTGTATTCATTTGGTGCTGGAGTAGCAGTAGCAATAAATCGCAAAGGAATTCTTGACATTTCATTTATGATATAGTCAGAAGTCTTTGTATCAAGATTTCTGATTGCATCTCCTTCATCAAAGGAAACACCTCCGAAAATATCAGGTGTAAATTTACCTTCACGGATCCTTTCGTAATTACTTATCAGAATTGAAGGTTCATTTATCATGAACACATCATCCATATCCCTTACATAGTGAATGTTCATACCAAACAGATCTTTGGCATCATCTTTAAATTCACCAAGTACACCAAGAGGTATTCCTATTAGGAAGTGCTTTTTAGTATACTTAACAACCTGTCTTCCTATTTCTAGTTGCATGGCTGTTTTACCTAGCCCAAAGCTGCAAAATATAGCTCGTCTACCTCCTTCTAATGACCACGTGACAACATCTTTTTGATGTGGATATAATGAGGAGTGTAATGTATCAGGAACAAACCCATAGTTTTGGGTTGTGATAATCTTAGATTCAAGAAACTGTTTATAGAGTATGTTTTTATCAAAGCTCTCCATCGAAAATCATATTTGAGACAAATAGGTGAGCATTTTTCACTCTATCTATTACATTTTGTGCATTGTCTGAATTCTTACTAAACTTTGCTATTGAAGCCCATAAACCAACTCTACTCATTTCCCACAGTATCGTTTTCTTGTCGTATGTTTTAGAAGCCTTTCTCTTGTATGAATCTGCTTTGATTCTATCTACACGTTCAATGAATCCTTTTAGTTTCACTGTAGCTTGTGCCGGTGTGATTATCCTCATTATTTCACGATTAAAATGTATGCTGCATATGCTACAACAGCGACTAACACTATTGTCAATACGAAAAGTGGCAAAGGCCATTCTAATGGGTTTCGAATGGTGGTAATTGCATAATTATGGATATACGCTGCAAAAAATATCAATACGGTTACCAGAACAAATACAGCTTTATCAATAGTTCTGATCTTTGTTTCTAACGACATGATCATGTTGTTAATTTTAAGGCCTTACCTATGATAATGTATTGCTTATTGAGTAAGAATATTTCCACGCCTCCATCTAGTTTGTAGAAGCATTTCGAATGCATGTCAAATGTTTTTTTGTACATGTTGAGGTGTTCTAAAACCTCATCTCTTGTCATTTGACTTGTAAAACCTTCTATTTTCTTTTTCGATTCGCGGCATATAAGCGAAACATTTACAGTTAGTACTGCCATGTTTAATAATTGAGAATTTATAATTGAGAGAATTGTTACGCCTTTACAAAAAGCGTTTAGTAAAATCTAATGTGAATGTAAGGGAGCAGTTTTTCACCTGCCTACATGCATGTATGAATGTATCTAAATCAATACATCCATTCTGATATAGGAAAGAAGTAGTGAACTTTAATTCAAAAGGTACTTTAGAACTTCTACGGCACCCAAAATCAATAGTTCTCTGTGTTATATAGATAAGTGTTTTGCCATCTTCACTTATTACAGCAAAAGCCCCGTTAGGGATATTAAACTCACCAATTGGCAAAATACCTTCTGGCAACTTATTTAGCCCTTTAAAACCTTCGAAAGTCCTTATAAACTTATCTTTTGAAAGCCCTTCTGTGAATGTTCTTTGTAAATCTTGAAACCTAGTAAATAAATGAAGTACTTTATCCGTTTTTTCTTTTCCTCTATCTGGGTATGTAAGAACTGGATATTCAGTGTTTGCCAATTCTGAAAATGGTCTAGCTATCATATAGTTGAGAGTTATAATTGATTAACTTGACTCAAAAATACACAATCTTGTGTATTTTGCAACAACAACAATAATTATTTATTGCTTGACTCTCCAATAAACTTTTTAAGCTTCTCTTCTGACCAATCTTTGAATTCGTTAGGTAATTTAGATTTGAGAGGATCATAGTCACCTAGCAACTTACGTAGATTTGTTAACTCAGTAATTGTGATCTCTTTATGCTCCTCTATTTTACTTTCTTCTACTGGAATAGTTTCAAGTGATTCTGTATCTGTCACATAATCATATTTGATTCTTTCGACCTTAGTAAATCCGGTTTCAAGCTTCTCTAATATCAGTCTATCAATATTTCTTTCCATTCGTACAGTGAATACTGCACTTAGAATATTTCTTGCCTCATTGAACATTTCCCTAATAACAGGTGACGTGAATATCCATTGAGTGAAAACACTATAACGTAGGTTATTTCGCATACACGCCTCTGTTATATCCATCATACCGGTAGAGTAGTCAAGAAGTATATTTCTTGCAATCTCTTCTCGTTCTTCTTCTGAATTAATTTCAATTTCCTGATAGCTTTCCTCAATTTGTCTTTTGCGCTCTGCTACCTTTTGGATCGTTATTGCATTTACTTTTTCCTCTACAGTATCGGATATTTTAAGGGACTCGACTTGATCATTGAATGTGAATGAATATCGTTTCTTACGATCAACAGAGGTGAGGTATACGTCAAATGATTGATTCCAATCTTCATGATTGATTTTAACACGGCTATTCTCTTCAACTTTCCAATTAGTTTTTCTATACCCTTGAATAGCTCTAGTTGAAGAACCTTGACATACACTACCTAGAAGTTTATCTCTTTCTGTTTTAGAATCGATGTTATTAAGGCTTTCCCACATCTTCTTTAGAAGACGCACTTTGAACACAAGGTTTTTAGGAACAATAACCTTAACGCTGTATTCATTTAGCCAAATGGCTGATAGTGCTTTTTTGGGATCGATTTCTGACACTTCTCAAATTTTACGATGGAAGAATCAGAATTTATTGAATCTCTGCGAACTTTGCGAAAATGATGTTTGCAGACTTCGCAAATAGAACTATAACGTTTTGTAATTGTGGTTTTTATGATTGCGAAAAAAATTCGCATATGATGCTAATTTAATTCAAACGGTTTCCAAATCGCTTTTAGTTTTTCAATATGTGGCTTCAAGTATTTAACAAAAAGTTCAATATCGCTTTCATAAAACGACTCTATTTGTATAGGTTTAAATATCCCTCTTCGTTGTTGCATCATAAATATTTCCAAGTAATGTATTTCGCTTTCCTCACTCTTGCGCAAATCCCATCTAAAAACTAAGTTCATATCTACATCTGCATCGTGAAACTCTTCATAAAACTCAGCAAAAGTTTCAAAGCTCATTTCTGGCTCATTACTGTAGTAATTACTTCCACTGCAATAATAATCGTGTTCTATCGCTAAATCCTTTAGTGTTAATCTTTCCACTTTAATAGTTTATTTATTGGTTCAGTGTTTAATTAAGTTGCTTAAAAAATGTATTAACATTGTTAATATCATCTTTAAAATGCTTCAACTGTCTATCTCTTATAAAACCATAAGAGTTACCTTCTACATCATCAGAAACAGATTTAACCTCCTTTATTGATGTGATCAATTTATCACCGGATAAAATCCTACCTATGAGTTCTTTATTTTCAAATTGTACTGCCATAGATATAGTTACTATGTCAAATAGAACTTCCTCAGCTCTTTCTATTTTCATTTCAGTTAATTTCATGATGATTTGTTTTGTTTTGTTTATTCTGAATACATGTAAGAACCTAATACAGATTTGACAATATAATCTACTGTTACAGATTCTAGAGGCATAATTTTATTGCCAATGATGTAATCAATTCTTTGCTGTACAGTTCTCGCCAATAACCCTCCATCATCGTTGAAATTTTCAGAAAGTTCGTTTACAAATGCAATTATTAATGGTTCACAATATTTTTCTACAAGATTTTTTACTTGTGAAAACAAATTACTATCACCGTAATAATTTTTTATACCCTCTAAAAAAGAGTAGTATTCTTTTTGCATTTTTTGAGCTGTCAAAAATTTTGTAGCATTTTCTATCTTCACTCCATCGATGTAGATTGAACCGTTGTAATTCTTCCCATTCCAACTTCTAAATTGATTTACTGTGATATCCATCATTGCTTTAATAGGTTTGTTTGATGAATCAAAGGTAGCACACACTACCTTAAAAAACAATAGTTAATTAGTTTTTTTTAGTTCATCATAAATCCAGACAATACCATTCATTCTTTTAACGAATGCAGCAGACCTTGAAAAACTACGCCAACTACCGTAACCAAAACGTTCACTAAGCTCATCTCTTGTTATTCCAAGTTCATTCGAGATTTCCTTGGCTTTAATTTGAAGCTGCTGTTTATTAAGCTCTTCTATTGATTCCTTATTAACTCCCATGATTTTGAAAAGTCTTTATCTTTAAATAATTCTGTCAAACCGCTTAGTTGTTTAAGTCTAAGTAGTTCATCTGCATCCATTCCAATATGCTTCATTATCCAAGCATCACCTTGTCCAGCCTTCTTAAGTTCTGCAACAATATTTACCATTAGAGAAATATCATGAGTTCCTCTGGCCCGGTTGTGACGTATAGTGGAAGCCATTCTATTACTTTCGTCTTTATCAATAACTACAACAGGAAGCTTACCATCTTCACGTTCATAAATCCTTTTACTCGTTTTAAGAACAGTATACCGGTGAAACCCATCTACAATTTCATACATGTCATCATCAGGTATGTAATAGCAAACAACAGGCATTGTATACCCATCCTCCCAAATTGATGTTTCAAGAAGTTTCATCTCCGGAGGAGCTACACTATTTGGATTATAACTATTTGCTCTAATCTTATCAATTGGTACTGGGATAACATTATATACAGGGCTTTTCATAATAGTGATTTGTATTTTGTCATAATATCTTTTCTTCTTTGCAGCTCAGCTTTTGTTTGTCCGAATCCAAGAGTTTTACAACTGGTATCGTTTTTCATAATAGCTATGCACATTCTTTTATAGGTAGGTAGAAGGTTTGGATTCTTAATTTCAATCTCATCTAGATATTCTTTGAATTTTACTACTCTATATTCTTGAGTGTATTTCCTCTTTGTCTGAGGCTTTCCCAAATCTTCAAATTCTAAATCAGATGGTAATTCATTGAATGTTTCAACAGGAAGAGCCCCACCTTTTTCTAACCAATATGCAAAAGATGTTTTTAGCTTAGTGAGGTAGTTATCACGTATATCTTCAGGTAATGTTTCAAGCAGAAAATACATGTACTCCTTCCACGTAAAATGATCAGGTTTAGAAATACTATTCCATCCCATTGCAGTGGTACCACCATAAAGACCTGTGAAGTTCACTCCATTAACGCGACCAATCAATTTACCCCAATTATTAGGGTCTAAAGCTTTATATAGTTTCAAGCTTTCTTGTGCAGCATCATTAAATGGACTTGCCACTCTCATTTGATGAGGTGTAAGGCCTGCTAAATGCATAAGGTTATAAATATTGTTATACTTCCAATTAAAACGACCATATGCAATCCATACATCATCTACAAGCCAATCATATATGGGATAAGCATTGATACAATTTGAATTTATTGTAGTTGTGTAGTTAATTCCTTTATAAGTGTTGTTGTCCTCTAATTTTGTTACTGCTTTATATCTATGAAGACTTTCTTGAGTTCTAATACCTATTAGGAAACATGTGTGTTTTTCCTTTGATAAAGCTTTAGCGAATTTGAGATTAAAGTCATAATCAGAAATCTCATAATCAAAATCAAATGGGAAGTTATCTTCATTTATACAGTTCTCTGGTAGTTCTCTACACCACTTATCCCGGTCTTCTTTCTTCCAAGGTTGCCAATACGTTTGGAACATTGATGTACTACATTGAGCTTTTATTGGAAGACATACCCAATATTTTGAGACTTGTTTGGGTAGACTTTTGAAAGTTTCAGTAACAAAATCTGTAGTTGCCTGATATTGGGCTTCGTAATCCATATGATACACACACACCTTGTCAAGCATAGAGTTATCATTAGCATACTCAAGAACCATATTCAGAACAATACCACTGTCTTTACCTCCTGAAAATGAAACAACGATCTGTTCGAACTCATTGAAAAGAAACTTTATTCTTTCTTTGGCTGCTTCGTAGACGTTTTTTTCCTTGTACGTTTTACCAATTCTAGTGTGTGCCATTCTTTTCTTCGGTTTGAAATTTTAAATCCTAATTTCTTGTAAATGCTGAGGTACTCATCTTTCCCGAAAGTATAAAGTCTATTGTGATCAGATGATTTGAAATCGGAAACAATTTCACTTAATAGGATATTTAGACCTTTTTTCCAATCAATGTTTACAGGTAAATAGGAGTGAGCTTTAATGCTATTATTCTTGTGTTCAAATACAGCGTAAAATGCTAATAGCTCATTTTTATCACCTAGTAATAGGTACCATGTATCACTTGGGCTTGTAGTAATAACATTGTCATTCATTCGAATGTATTTCCTATCCATTGCATACGGTGCTATCAACCGGTATACATCAGGGCTATCACCTTTTATTTTCTCGATCATCTGTGTGTTCGCTTAAACTCTCGTAATCCAACGCGTCTAAAATACTCCAACATTGACTCTTTACGTGCAATATTAGAATCTATTAAATTATCGAGATTGATGTTCCCATCCAAATCATAGAACAAACAATCTTCAAATTGACCGTTACGATACGTTCTGTTTTCAGCTTGCAAACGCTGAGCATAATCCCATGTTTTATCAAAAAATACAGTTACATTCCTATTCTGCAGGTTTAACCCATAGGTATGCTTACCATAAGTCAATACTAATGATTCCGGAAATGAATTTCTACATAGTTCTGCACTATCCCTATACTTACAGAAAATAATAGTCTGATTCTGAGAATGTGTTTTATTAAACAGATCAAATAGTTTATCAACCTTGTCTTGTGTCTTACAATATGAATGTTGAAGCTTCTGAACCATACGTATGAAAATATTATTGTCATACATCATCATGGTTTCAAGCTTTAAGAAAAATTCTTTCCAATACTCATATTCTTTCTTCTCTTCTACACCAACTGTGTAACGAATACTATTATACCTCTTTTTAACATCTAATTTCAGATCACATTCATACACGTAGTGAGAAATGATAGAGTAGAGATGATCAATATTGTGAAATCCTGTTATGAATTCCTTTTTAACCTTATATCCGTTCACATTTTTTGTTACAGTAGTATACTCACAATAGTTTTGTTTGAATTCACCTAAACTCATTTTAAGAATCTTAGGGCTTAAGAATTCTAGTTGTGACCATACATCAAGTAAATTTCTGCTTATAGGTGTACCATTGAGTATCATCTTATATTCAGCTAACTTACCTAGCGTTATGATCCTCTGTGTACGTTTTGCTTCCCAGTTCTTTATTTTTAAGCTCTCATCAACAATTATCAAAGGTTTCTTGGCTTCACTTAGTTTAGTATGTAATTCTAAGTAAATCCTACTTGAATTACTTATCGACTCAATACCTACTAAATCATATTTCGTCCATATACCACCACACTTTTCAAGTTCATAAGGAAGACTACTTTCATATTCCGGAGCATGAATTGTTCTATATGGTGCAAACCATAATATGTAATCTACATCCGGTATTCCTTTTGCAAATTCATATGCAGTTGCTGTTTTGCCTGTACCTGGCTCCATGAATAGAGCACCTACCTTGAACTTACTAAGTTTATTTATGGCTTTACTCTGATCCTCTAATAAGACTCTCATCAGGATCTTTATTTTCAGGTTCTAATGCTTTAGGAAAATGGCTTTCCTTTACTTCTACAACTTCAAATTCATCAACCCATTCAGCTTCAAAATTTTCTTCCAAGAATTCTCTATCTGAATAATCAGGATACTCTAACCCACACCATACAAACCTATTCTTGTCGAATACTGCTAATAATGAAACTGGACCAACTCTACTTTTCTTCTTTTCTTCCCATGCTGAGCAGAGCTTTTCCCATTGTTTTTGGCTAACCCAATATGAATGAAATTTTTCTTCATATACATCAAAGAAAATCCTAACCAAAACACTTTTCTTCCCCTTCCTTACTTTATCAAAGTCATAGATGTATGTCAGTGAATTCATCTTTTTAAGTCTTTGTCAGGAATAGGATTGGTGATTTCTATTTTATCGGGAATATGCTTCTCTATTTTCACAGTAGCATCTGATTCATCCCAATAGATACCCTTTTCATCGCATATTGATACCGGAAGGCATACATGCCCTTTAAGCTTTTTATTTACAGTTATGTTTTTACATAGGTATTTGGGCAACCAATGTTCTTTTCGTCCAATACCTATTAAAATAGCCTTACCGGTATCATGATAAAAACGGTCAAATTTTATTCTGACCTCCTTTACAATGATCATTGTATAGCAATTTCGAATTCTGATTTATCCATTTTAACTACTATGAGATCTTTTCCGGAGTTTGCATTCCAATCTTTGACCTCATCTTCAAGGAAAGTATCAGCTTTTTCTTCTGAATAGAATACTTCTGTACAGATATCCAACTTATCAAAAGTATCTGGGCTTGAATTCACAAATAAACCTGTTGACTGATCTTTAATAAGATATACATCTGTAGCTAGAGCAATTTCAAGATCTTCTTCTACACCTTGAATTACAATTTCCTGTTGAGATTTAATGAATTCATAGGGTTGATTCTCACATTCAATAAAGCATTTAACAACATATTGGCCATTAACTTCTTCAATGTATGTATTTGTTGACATTTTTTTGGTATTAAACCCTTTTTCTAGATAAACACGTTTTTTACCGTACTTTTCCCAGTACTTGCCGCCCATTTTGTCGGCTAATTCTTGAATTGATAAATTTTTCATATAGTTGAGATATTATAATTGAGAGACGGAAAAATTCCGTATGATTTAAACAGGAAGAAGGTGAACAACATCAGTTAACCAATTCACTATTTCTTGCTTGGCATCTGATATATTCATATGTTCATGAACTATTGCATAATCAGAATAACCTGAGAAGGAAACAATTACTATTGCTTTTCTTTTTACACCGTCATCGTAGCAATTTTCAATTGAATCCCAAATATCATTTTCATCTTCTTCAAACTGGAATTCCCAATCATCTCTGTCCATTACCTCAATATTGATGAGGTCTACTTCTTTAAGATTGTTTTGATTGAAAATGTCTTCTAACAGTGTATTGATTTCGTTCTTGGTTATCATAATTTCATTTGTTTGATAAAACAAAGGTAGCATATACTACCATTAAAAACAAATAATTAATCCTAAATATTTAAGATAAATCCATTTTCCTACTTAACGAAGAATAAATAGCTTCTACCCACATTTTAGGTATTATAGAATGTACAGCATTTCCAATGAACTTCTTTTGATCTGCCTGAGTACCGTGTAATACATAGTCATCAGGAAACCCTTGAATACGTTTTAGCTCAACTATTTTAAGCATACGCATTTTGATATCAGCAATTCCAAAGTACGCCATGAAGTATTTTATTTTCTTCATGATTTCAGAATCTTCATCAAATACAATAATTGCAGGGTAACCATATTCAATATGTTCTGTTGTAACTATTGATGGTGGTCTTTTATCCATTCTTGCAATCAATGTAAAACATGGGTTATCAATAGAGGATCCTTTGCTAGTAAATTGTGGATTAACTAAATACTGAGCTTTTCTACATGCTAGTATAGCTGCAGATGGCTCATTAATAGACTTAGGATTATTATTGAAATTAGTTTGAAGTAAATATGGTTGCTCAGCTGAAAACAAAGCATGTTTATCGTTTGTAACAATAGTGCCGGATGGTTTATCTATACTTTGATGGTTTGATTCACCTGAATACTGTTTATCTAGCCATTGTGCATTTATTATGGCCAACCTATCTTTTGTAGTTAATGAACTAGCAGGACCATTTAGAGGAACAAGGTTTTCACCATTACCATGGTACTTTTGTAAAAACTCAGGTGTTACGAACGAGAATTTATCTTTAGTTAGAATTGTTCCTAATGGTAAGTCACCGGTGTATGTTCTTCCATTTCCGTAATAGTCTACAATATAATGAGGCGTTACAACTGCATGTCTGTTGTTTGTTGATATAGCAGTAATAGGTCTATCATTAGAGTAAACTCGTTGATCATTTCCACCACCATTATATTGCTTAATGAATGATTCATCACCTTCAGCTACATATTTCACTAGACCGGCATATATTCTCTTTAGTGTATTTTCAGATAATGGCTTTTTTCTTGAAAAAATAGATGCACCATGATCATTTAAGTCCAGAACATCCTTAACAGGCTTCCATGGTTTTAAATGACCTATAGGTTTCTTAGCATGCGTTTGTTGTGGCCATGCCATTGGAAGTCCTTTCTTAGCAAACATTCCAAAGTATCTGATACGTGAAGTATATGCACCAAAGTCAGCTGCATTTAACAAACGCTTATCATAGTTATACCCATAATCTTTGATTTTCTTCACCCATCTCTGATAATCAACACCTGCTGTTCTTGACTCCGGAATCATAACATATTGACCATCCTTATTAATTGCTAAGTCTGATCGATCATTATGTTTTTTAGAACACTTAACCCGGAGTGGTCCCCAGGCCATAAACTCACGGACATTTTCAATCAGAATGTAATCAGGTTTCCAGTATTCAATGTATCTAAATAGATGATTAGCTAAAGTTCTGGAGTCAGCATCACGCGATTGCCCCCCTTTAGCATTACTGAAATTTGTACACTCCAACGAAGCCCAAAGAAATGTTTTAGCATTAACGGACTTCTTAGGTAAAAGTGATGTATCAAATAATCTAATGTCTTCGATAAAATGTTTCGTCTCAGGATGATTTGCACTGTGGCTTGATATTGCTAATGGATCATGGTTAATGCATCCAATAACTTTAGCAATTTTAACCCCTTCAATATTGGCAAATTCAATTCCTGTTGTGGTACCACCAGCACCAC
>CERC01042244.1_pt1 | contig 11780 bp, 10 predicted proteins | sample 530921 | NCBI WGS metagenome assembly CERC01 (sample SAMEA2621099, study PRJEB7988) | marine metagenome | isolation source: saline water (ENVO:00002010), including
TATGAAGGCACTATTTTCCATCGTGTTATCGCTGGCTTCATGGTTCAGGGGGGGGGCTTCACAGAAGACATGACAAAAAAAGAAACGATGGAACCCGTTCAAAATGAGTCACTAAATGGCTTAAGCAATACCCAAGGAACAGTCGCCATGGCTCGCACAAATGACCCACATAGTGCGACCGCTCAATTTTTCATCAATACCGTTAATAACTACCGCTTAGACGGCAGAGACCAACGTTTTGGCTATACCGTTTTTGGAAAAGTAACAGAAGGAATGGAACTGGTTGTACAGATAGGTCGCTCCCCTAGAGCATCTATAAAAGGCTATAGAGATGTGCCTAAATCTGCGATTATTATTGAAAAGATTGTACGTACTGCTGATTAAACAGAGCAGCTAAAATAGCGCGGTATTTATTGTCCGATTCATACCGCGCTAATTAGGTTAGACTTTCAACAAACGTAAGCGATTTGCATTACTTACCACCGTAACTGAAGACAGGGCCATCACCGCACCAGCTATTGCTGGATTCAACAACACGCCTGAAACTGGAAACAATACCCCTGCGGCAACCGGAATTGCGACCGCATTATAGATAAAGGCACCAAACAAATTCTGTTTAATATTTTTCACAGTGGCTTTAGAGATTCGCATTGCCTTTTGTACGCCTAACAACGAACCCGATATCAATGTAACATCCGCACTCGCAATAGCAATATCAGACCCAGTACCAATTGCATAGCCAAGATCAGCCTGTGCTAAGGCTGGTGCATCATTTACACCATCACCCACCATTGCTACAACTTCACCTTCGGCTTGCAACTGGGCAATCACATCTTTTTTCTCTTCCGGTTTCACCTCAGCAATAACCTCATCAATCCCCACATGACTAGCAATTGCCCGAGCAGTTATCTGGTTATCTCCCGATAAAAGAACAACCTTAAGTCCTAGATCAAGAAAACCCTCTATCGCTTTTGGGGAATCCTGTTTGATTGGATCTGCTACAGCAAACAACGCCATCAAAGAATTTCCTTTTGCCACATAAACTAGTGACTTCGCTTCTGTTGACCACTCGGACGCTAGAGACGATACCTTATCAGATTCAATCTTGTTTCTCTGCATCCACTCCCGACTACCAATTAACCAAGTATGCCCGTCTACAGATGCAGAGACACCCAACCCTGCTACGTTCTCAAACTGTTGAACTGTTTCATTTACTGACTGCGTGTCAACACTCACTAAATGTTTACTCATAGCCGCGGCTAGAGGATGCTCTGAATGCGATTCGATCGCGGCAATGACATTCTGTATTTGATTCAAATCCTTGGCATTACAAAGATACTTATCATCTGTAACAGCCGGAACACCTTGAGTCACGGTCCCCGTTTTATCTAACACAACGGTGGTCACCTTTTCTGCTAGCTGCAGCGCATCAGCATTTCTTATCAAAATTCCCTGACTCGCTGCTTTACCTACCGCGACCATAACTGACATAGGTGTCGCTAAACCTAGTGCACAAGGACAAGCGATGATCAGAACAGTCATCATGGTAATAACTGCATAAGTAATCTGAGGGGCAGGCCCATAGAAAAACCACACACAAGCGGTGAGGCAGGCAATGCCTATAACAATAGGTACAAAGTAAGCCGCGATTCTATCAGCAAGCTTTCCTAATTCAGGCTTACAGTTTTGAGCCTCTCGCACAGCTTCAATAATCTTTGCTAGAACAGTCTGTGAACCGATCGTCTCGACCTGCATCATTAAACTACCTGAGCCATTAATGGTGCCACCTACAAGGCTATCATCCGGTCTTTTATGCACAGCGGCAGACTCACCCGTTAGCATTGACTCATCGATATAACTGTCGCCTGATACAACAATGCCATCAACAGGAATACTTTCTCCAGGCCTAATACGGACACAATCACCCAAAGACAGCAGTTCAACAGCAACTTCTTCCTCAATACCGTCACGTACCCGTAGCGCTGTGCTGGGACGTAGCATCATCAAATTACGCACCGCATCACCGGTTTTTTTCCTTGCGCGCGCTTCTAAAGCTTGGCCAAGTAAAATAAAACCAATGATCATGACGGAGGCTTCATAGTATAAATGGCTAGCGGCTGCAGGAAGATCAAAACCCAACGACGAGACTATGAGCAGGCCTGAAGAATAGAGCCAAGCAGCCCCGGTTCCCAATGCAACTAAGCTATCCATATTGAAATTAAGCTTTAACGCAGAGTTCCAGGCCCCGCGATAGATATGCCCAGCGCAAAAATACATGACAGCCAGGGATATAATGCCGACGGTACTCCCTTCTACAATCCCATTAAATTGGCTGATATCAGGCATCTCGCTGAACCACATTTGCAACATCAATAGCAGCCCAAAACCTAAAGCAACAACACTACGCTTAAGCGTTGTTTGATAATGAGCCTTTTCGGCTAACTGAACTTGCTCTAACCCTTCACTATCTGAAATCTCAACTGCCCCATACCCAGCCTCTTTTACTGCTGCAATCACCCGATCCACACTCTGTGAAGATGATACGCTCAAGCTTCGATCTGCAAAATTAATTGAGAAATCATCAATGACCGAACTAGAGATCAACCCTTTCTCCAAAGAGCGAACACAACCAGCGCATTTCACACCTTGTAGTGATAGTCGGTAAATCATAATCTGGCCTCAATTTAGAAAAGTGCTATGGGATGTATAAGACCCCTAAAAGTTATCAACTGTGACAATGTATATAAGATTAATATGATATAACATTTCGATTCAGCAAGTTTGAAGATATATAACAAAGATAGGTAGGAATAAGCCGCATTATTATGAAACAGAGCAACTGCAGATAGAAACACCGGCAAACAATAATCAAGAGGTGAATTTTAAGGAAGAACTCTCAGCGCTTCTTTTCCAAAGCTACATAAGTGCCAGTTAATCGCATAGCGACTTCATCACCTTGTTTTATCTCAATCACAAGATCCATTCGAGCCCGCCCTTTCGTCATCATTTTTTGGTCAAAAACGTCTAAATCTTGCGCATTAGGTAAGGAAGTTACGGCTTTAAAATCGGACGTAACCGGCGAAATATACTGCAAGTGGCTATCAGCGATAACGACATCATCACAACGTCCTTGTGACTGTAGATACAACGTCACAATACTCCAACCGCATAGGGTCGTGACTGTTGCTAATGAACCACCAAAACCTGTGCCTTTATCATTCACGTTAGGCTTAAGCTCTGCTCCCATAACAAGTGTATGACCATCCCACTCGAGAGGATTTAACCCTAGATGGTTAACCAAGGGTATTTCTGACTTAAGCCAAAGTAAAAAGTCATCTGAAACATTCCTAAGTTCAGGCATCATCCCCTCACTCAAAGTATACCCTGCCAATCAGTTACATAATTAGAGAGATCATGCGTGGTTGCCTTACGCACCTTTTTGGCAGTACCTAAGTAGATATAACCAATAATAGACTCTTCCTCAGTAAGGCCTAAACCTGATTTAACCGTCGGTAAATAGGCCATGTCACCTGTTCGCCACATAGCACCAAGACCTTGAGCATGGGCCGCTAAAATAATATTTTGAGCTGCACAACCCGCAGAGATCTCTTGTTCTAAAATCGGAACTTTCGGGTGTTCAGATACGGCTGCAATAACCACAATGACAGTCGGTGCCCGCAAAGGCATTTTGCGGATTTTATCTTGGCGTTCAGGTGAAAGCTGCGGATTTTCAACCAAAGCAGCTTTTAGATATAGATCTCCCAACTGCTGTCTGGAATCCCCCGCCACAGTTAAAAAGCGCCAAGGACGAATAGCGCCATGGTCAGGAGCTCTCAAAGCGGCTTGATAGATAGAGTCCAACTGTTGTTTCGTGGGCCCAGGTTCAATCAAAGCAGGACAAGAAACACGATTATGCAGTAGATCTAAAGCATCCATAATTTATCCTGTTATTGACGGCTTAAACGCAGGTTATCTATATCATCCATCTCACTACTACGAAATGGGTTAATATCTAGGCCTCCACGACGAACATAGCGCGCATAGACATTTAGACTATCTGGCTTACATTGCTCCCAAATATGCATAAAAATGTTTTCTACGCATTGCTCATGGAAATCTCCGTGTTCACGGTAAGAGATAATATATTTCAATAAACCTTCACGATCGATCTCTTGACCACTGTAGCTAATACCAATAGTCGCCCAATCAGGCTGGCCAGTAACAGGACAGTTTGATTTCAATAGGTGGCTATAAAGAACCTCTTCCACCCTTTCATCGTATGTTGTTAAAAGATCAGGAGATGGCGTGTACTGTGTAATTTCCACATCCTGATTATCAATACAAAACCCCGTAAACTGACCAAATTCAGGCGCTTGATCTGGGTGGTAAATACGTACCTCAACACGACCTTCAGCCACAGCAGATAGATCTTTAATAAGTACCGTTTCAACCTCTTCCTGCGATTCAAACTGACTTAAATTAAGAGAGTTCAGATATAACTTAAATGACTTAGATTCGATAATATTTTTACTATCGGCGAACACCCGAAATTCAGCTAATCGAACTTCGGGCTTACCTTTAGGGTTCACCCAAGAAAGTTCGTAAGCATTCCAAATATCAACCCCTTGAAAGGGTAAAGAATTACGTTCAAGCCCTCTCTCCTTCCAATTCAGGTCACGAGCAATCGGATAAAGAAGCGTAGGGTCATAATTGTTAACGTATTCTGTCCCTTGCCCTAAAGGTGAACTCATTACTACATCATTCATTTTCATTAACTACGAATTCCTTTGCCATTTTTAAGCAGATAAAGCGCATAAGTAAAAAGGCATCCAATAAAAAGTATAATCATTGAAAACGCGAAACCTATATTAATATCACTTACTCCCAAAATACCGTAACGGAACGTATTTACCATATACAGTATAGGGTTCAATTGAGAAACACCTTGCCAAAATTCAGGTAGCAATTGGATTGAATAAAACACACCTCCTAAATAGGTAAGCGGTGTCAAAACAAACGTAGGAATAATACTTATATCATCAAAAGAATTGGCAAATATCGCATTGATAAACCCACCCAACGCAAAAACAACGGAGGTTAAAAACACAATCCCTATCGTGACAAATAAGTTTTGCACTTGAAGGTCAGTAAAGAACAACGATAGCAAAGTAACAATAAGTCCAACACCTAGCCCTCGAACAACGCCGCCTAATACAAACCCACTTAAAATAACCCAATTTGGTACAGGTGAAACCAAAAGCTCTTCAATATTCCGCTGAAATTTAGTGCTGTAAAATGAAGAAACAACATTGCTATATGAGTTAGTAATAACCGACATCATGATTAACCCCGGAACAATATATTCCATGTAATCAAAACCGCCCATCTCACCAATGCGGCTACCGATCAAATTACCAAAAATAATAAAATACAGTGTCATGGTTATAGCGGGCGGTAACAACGTTTGCGCCCAAATACGTGTAAAACGGCGAACTTCCCGGTGTACTATTGTCCAAAAAGCTACTAACAAATCTTGGGCGTTCATGAGTCTTCCTGATTTAAATTTTTATCGACCAAAGAAACAAACAACTCTTCTAGCCTATTAGATTTATTTCTCATACTTCTAACCGCAATCTGCTGGGCCCCTAACTCAATAAACAACGAATTTAGCCCTTGCTGACTTTCTACATCAATTTCTAATGTATTTTCTGAAAGCTGACGAACGACATACCCTTCAAGAAGAGGAGGTTCTGACAAATCATTTTCCAGATCGAGGATAAACGTTTCAGTATTAAGCTGCTGAAGTAGCGCATGCATGCTTGTATTTTTAATGATTGAGCCATGATCAATTATTGCAATATTACGACAAAGGCTTTCGGCTTCTTCAAGATAATGTGTCGTTAAAATAATCGTAGTGCCTGATTCATTTAACTCACATAAAAACTCCCACATAGAGCGGCGTAATTCAATATCAACACCAGCGGTCGGCTCATCCAAAATGAGTAGTTTCGGGTCATGCATCAAAGCACGAGCAATCATTAAACGGCGCTTCATACCACCCGATAACATTCGAGCCGCACCATTCCGTTTTTCCCACAAACCTAATTTCTTCAAATAGTAATCCGCACGCTCACCTGCTGTGCGCCGATTGATACCATAATAACCAGCTTGCGTGACCAAAATATCCTTAACATTTTCAAACATGTTGAAGTTAAATTCTTGCGGCACAACCCCCAAGTTTAACTTTGCACCGGTTAGATCTTCATCTAAATCAACACCGAAAATCGATACTTTCCCCGACGTTTTATTAACCAATGACGACACAATTCCGAGCGTCGTAGATTTACCTGCACCATTAGGTCCAAGTAGCGCAAAGAAATCCCCCTCCTCAACACTAAAAGAGATCTCTTTCAGGGCCTCAAAACCATTACCATAAACTTTATGCAGTTTATCAACCGTCAACGCTAACGTCATATAGCAGTCCAAACCTTAATTAAGTGTAAAAAACGACGTGTACCGCCAAATAATGCAGCTACACCTTGGCATATTCCATGTGCATTTTAAGATGCTCATATAAATGAGGTTAGATCTCACTTTTTCAAGCGCACCTACTAAATCAGAATCCGTTTATTTCTTCTATGGAGACTAGCAGCATTACTAATCACCTTATAAAATGGCCCAATCATTACACTGGAGTTCAGAATGACATCTTATCAAATTCATCATCTTAATTTTCTGAAAATTGCTTATAACAACCTAATCAAATGTGAGCCCTTCACAAATGAAGAGATTTCAGAGGATGATGAAGTATTCATTCTCAGCTTAAAAAAGTTAATTGAGGCCTTTGAAGCGGGTAATGACAAAGCATACACAGCAGGAGAAGAGGTCCTAGAACGTGCATTTAGAATGTATCCAGGCCTAGCTCACTTAATCGCTAGAGATCTACTCTGGTTCTTCGGTGGAAGCTGCCTGCATAACATGGCCGATGAAGAGATTGAAAAATTTCAGCGACTCGACGAACTTCGATTTAAAGCGGAAGAAAATAATGAAGAGTTCGATTACTTAAATACACGTGCAAGTGTATTTGGTCAGAATTAATTTTCATTCCCCACAAGCTCTACTCAAATGAGATTTCCACTGCCTGATTTGCCACAAATTCGGGCAGTTCTTCTTCAGGTAACGGGCGACTAAAATAAAACCCCTGAATTAGATGACAACCGTGTGTCCGCAGATAAGATAGCTGTTCACTGGTCTCTACCCCTTCCGCCAATGCCTCCAGTCCCAAACTTTTCGCTAAAACAATGATCGCTTTAACGATTGCTTCACCTTCAGGGTCAATACCTATATCTCGCACAAAGCTTTGATCAATTTTTAGCGTATTCAATGGCAGTTTTTTCAAGTAACTCAACGAAGAATACCCGGTACCAAAATCATCCATTGATAAGGATAAACCCATTTCACGAAATTTATGAAGCTTTGGAATAGTGACTTCTGGCTGACGTAATAAGAAGTTCTCTGTCACCTCTAAATCAAGCAATCCTGGATCAATTCCTGTCTCATTAATCACCCTCTTAACCGCCGGCAGTAAACTTTCATGCATAATCTGTTGACCCGCAATATTCACGCCCATACGAATATTGAAGCCCTGCTCTTGAAGCTTTCGACCTTGAGTACAGGCTTGTTCAAGTACCCACTCACCTATAGGTATAATTAGTCCCTGCTCTTCAGCTAGGGGAATAAACTTCGCAGGAGAGATCATTCCAAGTTCGCTATGCTGCCAACGCAACAAAGCTTCAACGCCCATCACACTGCCAGAATAAGCATCTATTTGAGGCTGATAATAGACCTTCAGTTCATCACGCTCCAAGGCACGTCTTAAATCATTCACTAAAGAGAAACGCTCGTATCTCTGACTACCTTGTTCATCATGGTAGAAACGTAACTGATTTTTACCGCTCTCCTTTGCATCAAACATAGCTACATCTGCATATTGGATCAGCGAAGTAACATCACGACCATGCTCTGGGTACAACGCTATACCAATGCTAATGGTGCTAAATATCTCGTATCCATCAATAAAAAATGACTGTCTGAAGGCTATGATGATGTTTTGTGCAATACCCTCTATCTCTTGTTTAGATTCAGCTCCCTCTAGAAGAATTGTAAATTCATCCCCTCCTAAACGAGCTAACAGCCCCTCATTACAAATAACATTTTGAATACGCTCGGCAGCTTGTTGAAGCAACTCATCCCCAACAGGATGTCCTAAAGAATCATTCACATCTTTAAACGAATCTAGATCACAGAACAGAACGGCAAAACCAGTATCTTTATCCTCCGAATGCTTCAGGGCCAACTCAATTTTTTCATTAAATAACAAACGGTTAGGCAATGCAGTAAGGGGATCATGGTTTGCCATCCAAACCAAGCGTTTCTCCGCATGCTGCCTTTCAGTAAAATCCAAACCTATAGATAAAACTTGAGCTTCAGCACCCGGAATATTTAAAATCGAATGCAACCATGATATTTGCAGCATACGCCCGCTTCTAGATCGAATGGATGCTTCTATTTGTACTTTGTTATCTTCATTATCCAGCAAGCGATGCATCAAAGTTTGATGTTCACCAAGTTTGGCATGGTCATGATTTAGATCGAAAAAGTTCATCAAACTTGCTTCAGAACTGCTCAGACCTAATAGTTCCTGGCCAAAACGATTTAACGTCACAATTCTGCCATTTCCATCTAAGGTCAGAATAATCGTTTCCGCGGTGTCTAAAAGGCTCGTTACAAAGTCTCGCTCGGCCTCTAGTTGCCGTGACCTTTCAGTTAAATTCTGTGCTCGTTCTAATAATGATGACTCCAAACTTTCAAGCTGATGGGCTAAATCTATGGTGCTATATTGCAGATAATCTAGCTCATCTTCGTAAATATTTTTCCTATTTATCCCGCTAAGCTTGGCGCGCACTTCATCAAAAGCACTACCCGCCAATAGAGGTAATAATTCCGAAATTTCCGACAAAGTTCTTAATGGTGAGCGCAATACTGCTAATTGAAAAAGAGCCGCTAAAAACAGGCCAATACCCGCGACTAAAAATCGTTCAATCAAGTCCTTTCTAGCAGCTAAATAACTATCTGTATGGTCCTCAATTAAAATCCAGTAGGCTTTTCCAGTAACCGCCCCTTCGGGAGGCTTGAGAAGAATTTGGTATTTCTTATCATTGGCACTGATTTCGTAAATCCCGCCCTCAGATACAATATTTTGCTGACTAACTAATTGATTAAGTAACGAGGCATTTTCTGCTTTCTGGGTTAAATACTTTAATTCTAGTTTCCATAACCTAGCTGCCTCATTTCGCCCTGAGGGCTGGAGGGCTAGACCAATATCGCGACCACTTTGACGATTAAACTCGAGAATAATGTCTCTCATCTCTCGCCCTATGACCATCACACCTATTTTATTATTCTCTAGCTGCACAGGTATCGCGATAAATCGCAGGCACTGCTCAGAACAGTGGAAATATTTAACCGGTTCTTCTGTTTCTACAACTGCAGAGATGACGGTTACAGGAAGCTCTACACCCATTCCTTGCTTGATGACGACATTCCCTAAGCCATCATAAAGATAAACAGCATCCATTGAGCCATTCATTGATAAACCGGGAAAAAGGCCTTGAATCGCATCTTCATACTTAGCTAGTAAAGAGCCCTCATCACTTAGCCGGTTCACAAAAAGCGGGATAATTTCCCCCACTTCAAGCAATCTTTCATATGAGGTCGCGACTAACCCTTCGAGAACAAATAGATCTCGTTCAGCAAGATCAGCACGCTGCTCGGCTCCTCGTTCTTTAAGTTGTATATAAGAATAATAGCCATAAGCTGCATGTACCAGCGCAAGCACACACATCAGGTTTATAAACACCTTCCAGCGCAAACTAAAGAATGGGCGATTTCCTGAACCAGAGCCAATCATCGGAACTAAAACCTGTACGTAGCTTGAAGTAACAACATATTCCAATCCTCCACTTTCAGAGCATCATCAGGGTTATCCTGTGTCGCTAACCACCCGGTTCCCTCAACATGATGCCACTCAGCTCTAAACAACCAATCACGACTAGGCTCCCAACCGACTCCTAAGGTCCAATCAAAAGCATATTGCGTATGTGCAGGCTTACCAAACAGTTGTTCCGCCTTAGAACCATCCCTATCATCCATATCGATATATAGGATATCCCTTCGCAAGAACATCGATACTTCCGAATTAAAACGGTGCTCTAGCTGAAGATAAAATGATTCACTACTGTTCTCAGGGATAAGGGAATACACTCCTCCTAGGCTTCCCCAGTTAATATCTTGTCTAAAGTACTCACCAGTAAGGCTCCATTGATCTAAATTGTATTGCAATGAAAGCGCCGCAACATCGATATCGACAACACCATCTCCCGGCGCACCTAAAGCAGGAACACCCGGCACTTCAAAATCTAGTTTAAAATTGCCATAACTAAAAGCTGCGATAAAACTATAATCACTTAGACTGTACTCTGTTCGCCATAAATACCCTTCACTATCGGTGAACGAGCCAGGCCAATCATTATTTAAATAAGCATATTCCACATTCAGATCTTTACGTGGAGCCCCCACAACTATTTCAGATGAAATACGTCCAGAATCTAATAACCGATACCCATATAACATGCCACCATCTGAAGATAACTCTAGGTTTCGTGCCCGATCAAAGTATAAAGATTGAGGCAACATGATAGAGGGGCGCGTAAAAGCAACATCTCTAGTTTTATTATAAAAACCAAATGGGTTTTTAATACGGCCTAATTTAATGCCTACGTAGCCTGACTCCGCTTCAAGAAGGCGGTAATCAAGTAATCCATAGTCAAGCATTGGATCACCATCATCAACACTTCCCGCCTTACGAGACATCACCTGCCCAGTAATAAGTAACCTATCATTAATTCTAACTGCCGAATTAAGCCCTAATTCACGGAAGTCAAAACTGCCACTTTCACTGTCACCATAGACGTTATTATCATCGGCCAGGGCAAAGCCTTGAGTAACAAACCCATTAATTTCCCAATTATCTCCTTCGCCCGCCTGTATAAAGCCAGAGAAAAAAATTAACGTCAGGACGGCACCAACATACCGAACAAACCTACTTAATCCGTAATGCTTTGACATTATCACCCTCCTCAATTCCTTTGAGCAGATAACCTATTGCCCCCTTATTTTCAGACACTTTCCTAAGCATCTCTTCTTCCGATTCAACAATCATTGGAGATTGTCCAGATCCAGAAAAAACAGATCTATCCCAAATCTTAACCAATTGATAAGGAAACAATTTTAATTCACTTTTTACAAAGGACCTATGTTCAGGCTGTTGGGGGGGTAAAATATAAACTCGAATAGATTGCCCCTCAGGCCATGTACGAGTTTGCATAGAAAAAACTGAAAGAAGATACTGCCGACTGACACTATCCAAAGATACATTACTATTCACTATTACCTCAGAAAACCCTATCCGAGGAAGCATCAACAGCAGTAAGAAAACCAGAGGTCTGATCATACAATGAAGCCAACCACATCCTATGTGAAAACTGCCTTACGAGAGAGAATAATAGCTCACTCCAGATATTTTTAAGGCCTATTGACCCACATTCTAGACCATCTGGATAAATCTTTCCTGAGGAGATTGAATAAAATCAGACAAATGAAGTATTAAGAAAGGAGAAATGGCGTCCCATAGGGGGTTCGAACCCCTGTTACCGCCGTGA
>CERC01060958.1_pt1 | contig 11778 bp, 8 predicted proteins | sample 530921 | NCBI WGS metagenome assembly CERC01 (sample SAMEA2621099, study PRJEB7988) | marine metagenome | isolation source: saline water (ENVO:00002010), including
GAGCGTGGTCGCAAAGGTTTAAATGCGGTAAACGTTAAAGTAATAGGATAATTAACCGTTACTCAATGAATGAAAAAGCCATACTGAAAAGTATGGCTTTTTTTATTGGTCTTTTTTTCTGTGTAGGCTTTAAACCTTATCAAATGCAGAAAGCGATGTTCTTACCCAATCCGGAATTTCAATGGTAGTACGTGATTTCATATCAAACATAATTTGAGTAGTTGTTCCGGAAGCATGAATAATTGTTTGATCTCCTTTTTTAGAGGTAACAGCGTATTCGAGTACAAAGCTTTTGGTTCCGATTTTAGCTGTTCTTACATGCACACGCGGATCTTCAGCAGTTAAAAGAAGTTCTTTTCTGAAATCTACATTTACATTTCCAATTAAGAACATGTCTTTTGTCCAATCCCAATTCGGGCAAGATTTTATCATGTAAACCCCACGGGCAATTTCAAAGTAGGTTACAAAAATGCCATTGTTTACATGGCCTAATGCGTCTAGGTCATTCCAGCGCATCTGGATAGGGTGACTAAAGTTAAAGTTGTCTAATTCCATTTTGACGTTTTTAATACAATTGGATTTAACACTTGAAAAGTAAAAGGGTTTTAAGAAGTGGCAATGTTACTATTTTCATGTAGAACTTAATGATTTCGACTATTGACAAAGTACAAGTGGGTTGATGCTTGTTTTTTAAGGCTGAGATTTGTTTTGTAACTTACCACATTAGCCAAACATTAAAGACGTCAACCTTCCTCATGAGAAAAATTCTACTCACGCTGTTTTCCATTGTAATCACCACCATTTCATTTGCACAAATTTCATTGGGTTATCAACTTCAAGATAGTCTGAAATTTAACCGCCCTGGTGTAGTAAGCTATATCCGTAGAATGGATAGTAGTCACATATGGGCTGTGAATACCCGAGGAAACCCTACTTTTTCTAAAGTGGTTATCTACAAAATCAATAGCGAGACATTTGCTTTTGAAGACAGCCTTGTAATAGCAGGTAAGAATAAGCTAAATGAAGCCGAAGTAGATGATGATGGAAATCTTTATGTCTGTGGAAGAGTGGATGACACATTACAATTTGGAAGTCAGCATGTGATCTATCCTAATGATACTGTTACGGCAGGTTATTTAGCAAAGATTAATCCTCAATTTCAGGTAGAATGGCTGGTCGATAGTATCAGTTTTGCTCAGCTGGGAGTTAGTCCAAACGGAAACCATTTGTATGCGAGAAGCCCAATGAATTATTATAAAGCGGTGTTGCATAAAATTAATGCACAAACCGGAGCAGAGCTAGATACCGTTGTGTTGGATATCCCTTATGCGTTTTACTACGATGTGGCAGCGAGCAATAATGGCGAGCTGTATATATCAGCCTCTTGTGCTTCTTCTTTAAATGGGTTTATGGTCGATACTGTTTTTGTGAGTTCTAATACAACATACAATCAGATATGGTTGGGGTTTGATAACAATATGCAGTGCCGTTGGGGGTATGCCTTTGAAGATTTTACTTGTTATTACACACGGATGTTAACAGACGATCAAAACCATTTATTGACTTTTGGTCCATTAAACAGAGAGGTTCAAATTGGTGGAGTAAATGTAGGACCGACAACCGCAGCATATAGCTTTCAATTTAGTTCTGTGTCTGCTGATGGTACGGTCAATTACATCAATGAAAAACCAGATTCAGCAGTGAATGTAATAGCCCGAATGACTTCTAACTGGAGAACTTTTGATCGGTATCAAGACTGGGCATCGTTGTGTTTATACCAAACAGGAGATAACTCTACCATTGATTGGGGGTATGGCCAAACAACTCAAACAGACCAATATACAGGAGCACCAATTCTTCTGGAATATTATTCAACGAGTGGCATAATTGCTAATGCAACAGCAATAGATAGTTTTTTTGATTATTCAACGGTATATGATATTTCGTACATAAACCAAGGAGATCTAATGGTATCTCTAAAAATGAAATCAGGAAATTACAGTCCTTACTTGTTGCATTACAAAGAAGTGCATATGGTTGGAGTTGAGGAAAAAAGTACAGTAAGAGCATTAAAAGCGTATCCTAACCCTGCTCAAGACAAAGTTACCTTTAACCAGGTTGTAACCGGAGATGTATATACCATCACAGGTGCACACGTGAAGCAAGTAAACCAAACACAATCTATTGATATAGGAACACTCAATGCAGGAATGTATTTCTTCAGAACTGAGGATGGACAAACCATTCGGTTGGTTAAGGAGTGACTTTCGTAGAGAATTGAATTTACTCACACCCACAGACCAATTTATCTGCATAATTCTGCTCAATCAGTTCGTAGGTTTTGGTGTACGGATAGCCACCGCCAAAACCTAGGTTTTCAATATTGATCGAGTAGAGGCAATCGAAAGAAAAGGTGCTTCCGGGTTTTAAAGTATTCGGATCGCAGTTTTCATTCACTGCGGTGTTGCATCGGGTTTGTGTAAGGTTACTAATCACATTACGGATCAGGTATTTTACATCAACCTCTTGCGCTTTGGCCAACTCTTCATTGACATACTCTGCATACCTCCCAGAAGGTTCTCCTCTTCTGATTATAGAATCGGGATAAACAAAGAATCGATCGATAAAGAATGAATTGAAAACGGCTAGTTTTTCAAAGCGCTCATTTTCTTCAAAATTGAGGTTCGTGAATTCATCGGTATAGGTCATCGTTTCCTCATCAAAAAACTGAGGAGAAATAGCTGTTCTTTCCTTATCGATCCAAATTTCATGCGTGAGGTATTCGTATCCTAAGAGAACAGTTCCTTTTTCTGTAGTAGATCGCGAACATTTCATTCTAACATCTGCAGATTTGGCAACAAGGTAAACCCCGGGTTTTTTAGATCCCGGTAGTGGAAGTTTGTAGGGGGTCTTTAACTTCCATTTGCCTTCGTAAGCAGAACAGGGGCAGTAATCTGTAATGTCTTCAGGGTTAAGGTATCCAGAGTCAAAAATCTCATCAATGCTCTTGTCAAAAAATCTTGAAAGCGGATGATTTACTTTGTTTATTGTAGGGGTGTTTTTTGGAGAAAAAAGAAAGAATGCCGATGTAAATGCAATTCCTAAAAGTGTAAAAAGAGCAATTACACCTACAGGAAACTTTCCTTTCTTCGTGTTTTGATGAGTGTTTGCTTGTTTTTCTGAAATGTTGCTATTGTCGTTGAGCTCTTCAAGCTCTTGGGTGAGTCTTGAATTTTCTTCAACAAGTGCTTTGCTTTTAATTAGGCGATCAACATTTTCTAATGCACGTAAATACATGCCTTCTGTTGCAGTTCCCGCTATTAGCTTGCTGAAGAGACTTGAGCTAATGCATAAATCATTGGCAATTTTTCCAAAAGAAGTTGTCCCAAATTTTGAAACCAGCATTTCAAAACTTCCATAATGGAGTTCCAATTTTTTGATCAACTCTTCTTTTAAATCCGTTCCCATTAACCTTTGCTTAAGACTGCATAAATAGATAAAATTCTGTAAAGAGGTGTAAAATGGTATGAAGGGGCTTCTGTATCCCTTTTTTTTAAAACAATTTGGCCGCCAGAAATAAGTGGTTACTTACCTGTATCAACTAATAAAATAGACACTAAGATGAGAAAACTATGCTACAAGTTAATCATCCTACTTGCCATTGCTATGGTATCAAATGAAGGACATACACAAAGCAACAAATTAAAACTCAACTTTGATGAAGAGGGCAAAACTTGGGTGAAAGCTTCATTGCGCGGCCAGTTTTGGGCACGCTACATGGAGATGAATCCGGGAACAACTGTTAATGGTGAAGCTGTTGACAATGCATTTGACTTCTCTTTAAGAAGAGTGCGTCTTGGGATTTCATCTCAGGTAACAGAGAAGCTGTTTGTATATGCTCTATTAGGAGGAAATAACATCAATGTGAAAACACAAAAGTCGTTTTCGTTTGATGTACTCGATTATTATGCTGAATACACCTTTGTTAAACAACTTTCTGTTGGGATTGGTGAAAACACTTGGGACGGTTTTAGTCGCTGGACAGTAAGAAGTAGTAAGTCTTTAATGGCGTTAGATGCTCCTTTGTTTACACTGCATACGGTGAATAAAAACGATGATTTAGGGAGAAGTCTTGGCGCCTGGGCAAAAGGTGAATTTGGTCAGTTAGACTACGTGTTGTCTCTAAAAAGTCCATCGGTTTATGGTGTAGAAGCGCAAGAAGGTGTGGTTGATTATGCTTTGAACAGACCACGTATGAGAACCGGTGGATATCTAAAATGGGATTTCCTTGAAAACGAAAGCAATAAAACAGCATACAGTGGCGGTACAGGTACCCATTTGGGGAAAGCCCGCTTGTTTAGTCTGGGAGCGGGCTTTATGTACCAGCCCAAAATGACTTCATCGCTGGTGAATGGTGTTGAAGAATATTATGATTTTAAAGCCTTTTGTGCAGAAGCTTATTATGATGTGCCTGTTAGAACAAAAGGTGCTGCAGTGACAGCATATCTAGGGTTCTTCGATTACGATTTTGGTCCAAATTACATTCGAAATGTAGGAGCTAATGATTATACCGATGGTGGAACATCATTTAACGGCAGTGGAAACGATTTCCCAATGATGGGGACAGGCCAGACACTGTTCGGTCAGTTGGGCTATTTATTCAAAAAAGATTTGTTGCCTAAAGGGCAGTTGCAACCCAACATTGCAGTGCAGTATTCAATGTTTGACGGTTTGGATGAGCCAATGGTAACCTATGATTTTGGTATCAATTGTTACTTCAAAGGGCATGCAAATAAACTAACGCTAGGTTATCAATACCGTCCGGTATATGACTATAACAGTGCTAGTGAGTTGATGGTGACAGATCGTGCAGGTCAGTTGATTTTGCAATATCAGATCCAAATCAACTAGGAACGGAAATAATTAAAAAAAGATAGAGAAATGGCTAGTGAGTCAAGTAGTTCAGGATTAAAGTTGAAAATGATAGCTATAGGAGTTGTCCTATTTGTGCTGTTTGTGAGTTTGGTAGACCTTTCTCCCGGAAATCCCGGAGTAACCTACACAGCAGGAATAGGAATATTAATGGCATTTTGGTGGGTTTCGGAAGCGATTCCCATTGGAGCCACCAGTTTAATTCCTTTGGTATTGTTTCCGGCATTTGGGGTGTTGAACGGAAAAGACGTTTCCAACGCCTACATTAATTATGTGATTTTCCTTTTTCTCGGTGGTTTCCTTATGGCGCTTGCGCTAGAGAAAGTAGAATTGCACAAACGCATCGCGCTAAAAATTCTTTCTAAGCTAGGCGGCAGTCCGTTTAAAATTTTATTGGGTTTTATGTTGGCATCGGCATTTTTATCCATGTGGATGTCGAACACAGCTACGGCCATGATGATGCTTCCCATTGCATTGTCTGTCATTAAAACCCTAGAAACTGTTCATGGCGGTAAAGTATTGGGAAAATATACAACGGCTATCATGTTGGGGATTGCTTATGCTTGTTCCATTGGTGGCGTTGTAACGTTGGTAGGTACACCTCCAAACTTGTCGTTGGTAAGGATTTTTGAAATCATTTATCCTAAAGGACCTGAAATTTCTTTTGGGCAGTGGATGATTTTTGCTTTTCCTATTGCGATTGTGATGTTTGTGGTAGCGTTGTTGGTAAACTACTTTGTGTTTCCACCTTCTCCGGAGATGACCATTAAAAACAAATCTTTCTTTAAAGATAAATTCAAAGAGCTTGGGCCAATTACAGTCGATCAAAAGCGTGTTTTAATACTGTTTATTCTGCTGACTGTAATGTGGGTATTCCGCAAAACATTACACATAGGTGACTTTACCTTGCCTGGGTGGAGCTCAATTTTTGGAGAGCCTAAATTCATTAACGATGGAACGGTGGCCATTTTTGTTGGATTGTTGCTTTTCATTGTTCCTTCTTCTAGAAAAGGTGAGGGATTGATTACTTGGGAAACTACACGCAACATTCCTTGGGGAATTATCTTACTCTTTGGTGGTGGTTTTGCGTTGGCCAAAGGTGTTATCGATTCTGGGCTTTCAAATTACATTGGAGAACAACTGTCTGGAGCAGCTGGAATGGGACAAACAGGGTTGTTGTTTAGCGTTACTGGATTGATGACTTTCTTAACGGAATTCACATCTAACACCGCAACAACCGAAATGATGTTGCCGGTTGTTGCCAGTTTAACGAAAGAACTGCAGATGAATCCTTTATACCTGATGGTGCCGTTAACCTTGGCTGCATCAATGGCTTTTATGTTTCCTGTTGCTACACCTCCAAATGCTGTTGTATTTGGATCTGGTAAAGTAAAAATGGGAGAAATGATGAAGGCTGGATTTATCGTCAACATTATAGCAATCATCAGCATTGTTGCCCTAATGTATTTCTGGGGAACTGTAGTGTTCGATATCGATATAAATACATTGCCTGAATGGGCAAACGGAGTTGAAACCCAAGTGTCGCACTAATAGACGTGCAGATACTTATCTCTGATTAACCAAAACTTGGCGGAGGGGAGTTTGTATTTTTGTCCCCTCTGCTTCTTTTTGGTTTAACCTATTGCAATAGCATATTCTCTTTGCTTTAAGTAATCGCTGGGTTTGCAGTTTTCTACTTTTTTAAAGCTACTGCAGAAATATTCATAAGAGTTAAACCCACTTCTAAAAGCAATTTCTTTAAGCGGTATTTTATTCTTCTTAATCAAGATCTTCGATTGATTGATCCGCTCGCGTAGAATAAAGTCTGTTGGCGAAATACCTGTTTCAGTTTTAAACTTATTGTAAAAAGACGTTAGCCCATAACCTGAAACCAAGGCCAAATCATCAACCGTGATTTTTGAATGGTAATTCTCTTTGATGAAAGCAATGCTCTTTTGAATTTTAGGATTGCGAACACTGAATTCAAAATTCTTCTTCAAGAGGTGAACAGCTTCGGTTTGAAACAAGCGAGAAAGCAATTCTTTAATATGAATAGAATCCAGTAAATCTTTCGCTGGATTGTTATTTGTGAACTGATTCTCGTATAATCTTTTAAATGCTTCAATGATTTTAGGTTCGTTTGAACAATAATGAAGTTTGTCTTCACTGTGTTCCTTGGTGTGGATGATGTGTTTGAAATCATTAGAGTGAGCAATTTCTTCATAATACTCCTGTAAAAATGAAGGATCGAACTCTAAGACCAAGCATTTTGTAGGATTGTCAAACGATGCATTGGGAATAGCAACACTTTGCATGATTTTACTAGCAGGTATGAAGAGTAGACCAGGAAAGAATTCGATTTTAAATTCCTCAGATTCAACTGTTTTGTGTCCGTCTAGCATAATTGTGATGACAAATTGTTCAAAATAAAACATCACATCTTTACACGCTGAGTTCGTTTCGTAAACAGATAGTTTTCCGTATTTTAGGTTGTAATCAGTTCCTCTCTCTATAAAACGCTCTCTCATGACTTTAAAATTCTGCGACAAAACTAAAAAATACTATAATTGAAAGTAAGTACGCACTAAAATAGGTTAAAAATGAAAAAATCCTAATCTGTTTTGAAGAATAGTGCAATTGGAAAACTTCCTTACTCGGTAATTTGGTCGAAAATTTAGAGAAGTATAATAACCTTTATAGAAGTAATTAAGTTATGGAAAGCTATGTAAACACCATTAACGGTGAAGCTATTTCTTCAGCAAATACGTTTGACGTGAAGAATCCTGCAACCGGAGAAGTGATTGGAAAAGCACCAATTTCTACTACAGAAGATGTAGATAGAGCAATTGCAACAGCTAAAGCTGCACAACCAGCTTGGGCTGCAAAATCAGACGAAGAAAGAAAAGAAATCATGATGCAAGTAGCTAAAGTATTGGAAGACAATACAGCTTATCTTGCAGAATGGATTACTAAAGAGCAAGGGAAACCAATGGCGGGTCCTGGTTCTATGTTTGAAATGCAAGCGTGTGTAGGTTGGACGCAAGTACCAGCTTCATTGGATTTACCAGTTGAAACTGTTTTTGAAGATGAAACACGTAAAGATGAAATTTACCGCAAGCCTGTAGGTGTTGTTGGTGCAATCGCTCCTTGGAACTGGCCATTAATGATTGCTATTTGGCAAATCATACCAGCAATGAGAGCTGGAAACACTGTTGTGTTAAAGCCATCTGAGTACACTACAATTGGTACTTTAGAAATGGTACGTTTGATGAATACTGTTCTTCCTGCAGGTGTTTTAAACTCTGTAAGCGGAGATGGTAGCATCGGTGCTCGTTTAGTAGAAAGTAAAGATGTAGACAAAATCATGTTTACAGGAAGTACAAGCACTGGTCGTAAAATTATTGAAGCTTCAGGCGGTAACATGGCACGTTTAACTTTAGAGTGTGGTGGTAACGATCCTGCAATTATTCTTCCAGGAACAGATATAGCTTCTAAAGCTGGCGATCTTTTCTGGGGTGCATTTCTTAATATGGGTCAAACTTGTGCATGTGCTAAAAGACTTTACGTTCACGAAGACGACTATGATGCAGTAGTTGGAGCATTAAACGCAGTTGCTGACCAATGTCCAATGGGAAATGGTTTGGAAGAAGGAAATGTATTAGGACCTATCCAAAACAAAATGCAATACGATAAAGTTGTTAGCCTTATAGAAGATGCTAAAGCAACCGGAGCAACCATTTTAAGAGGTGGTGAAGCAATGGAGGGTGAAGGATATTTCTACCCAATTACTTTAGTTGGCGATATTGATAACGGATCTCGTTTGGTTGATGAAGAGCAATTTGGACCTGTATTGCCAATCATTAAATACAAAACTGTAGACGAAGCTGTAGCGAAAGCAAATGATACAGAGTCTGGTTTAGGAGCATCTGTGTGGGGCGATGATTTAGAAGCAGCAGCAAAAGTGGCTTCTAGAATTGTAGCTGGAACAGTATGGGTAAACCAACACGGAGCTATTCACCCAATGGTACCATTCGGTGGAGTTAAAGATTCTGGTTACGGTGTTGAGTTTGGTGTTGAAGGTTTAAAAGCTGTAACACAACCTCAGGTAATTAGTGTGAAAAAAGCAGCAGTTCCTGCTTAAGCATACCGAATTACAAACCTACCCCTAATAATTACAGCATAGAAATGTTGTGATTTTACTTAAAAACAATTAATCAGTATAAGAATCATCATGTATAACAGTAAGTTAGAAACTTTACCGTTAGAAGAATTGCGCGCATTGCAAAATGCGCGCCTTTCGTCTTTAGTGGAGCGCGTCTATCGCGATGTTCCTTTTTACAAGAAAAAGTTTGACGAAAAAGGCATCTTGCCCGGAGATATTAAAACAGTTGAAGACTTAAGGCATTTGCCTTTTACGTATAAAACTGACCTTAGAGATCATTATCCGTTTGGTTTGTTTGCGAAGCCAATGGATCAAATTCGTAGAATTCACGCTTCAAGCGGAACAACTGGTAAACCAACAGTTGTAGGTTATACAGAAAATGATCTTGAGGTATTTCATGAAGTAGTAGCGCGTTCATTGGCATGTGCTGGAGCAAAACCGGGAATGATTATGCACAATGCATACGGTTACGGACTGTTTACCGGTGGTTTGGGAATTCACGGTGGTGCAACCAAGTTAGGGATGGCTGTTATTCCGGTATCAGGAGGGATGACAGAGCGTCAATTGATCATTCTTCAGGATTTTAAACCCGATATGATTTGTTGTACGCCTTCATATGCGCAAACTTTGGCAGAAGCGTGTAAAAAAGCGGGAATCGATACCAAAGACCTTAATTTAAAATATGCTGTGCTTGGTGCTGAGCCTTGGACAGAGGCTGTTCGTTCTCAAGTTGAAAATGGCTTAAGCGTATCGGCAACGAATATTTATGGGTTAAGTGAAATTATTGGTCCTGGCGTTTCTCAAGAAGATTACGAAGAAAAAGGAACAGGAAGCTACATTTGGGAAGATCATTTCTATCCGGAGGTAGTGGACAGAGACACGGGTGAACCACTTCCTTATGGAGAAGAAGGTGTATTGGTGTTTACTGCTTTAACTAAAGAAGCATTTCCTGTATTGCGTTACTGGACGAATGATATTTGTTCTATTTACTACGATAAGAGTGAAAAACGTACGCACATCAAGATGTCTAACATCAAAGGACGTTCAGACGATATGCTAATTATTCGTGGGGTAAACCTTTTCCACACACAAGTAGAAGAAGTGATTAATGGATTGGAATTTCTTCAACCTAATTACCAACTTCACGTGAAGAAAAAAGGGATTATGGATGCTGTAGAAGTACACGTTGAAGTACAAAACGGTGTAAGTGCCGAAGATGCTTCATTGGCACAGCATTTTTCAAAAAGAATTAAAAACTCAATCGGTTTGTCAATGGATGTAGTCCTCAAAAATCCAGGCGATATACCAATGAGCCAAGGTGGCAAAACGCAGCGAATTGTCGACCTGAGAAAATAACTACAAGTGCTCTACAAAGACCAACTACCCTTGTATGCAACTAATGGTCTTTTGTTATGATAATGAAAGACTTGTAGGCCAATTTTTATTAATCATATTTAAGTAATTATGGGAACAATAACTCAACAACACGCGCAAAAATCTCGTACAAAACAGATCGGGATGGCGCAACTATTTGTTCTTTTAGTTGCATTCCTAGCTTACTCATGTAACTCTGAGCAAAAAAGCGAAGAAGCTGCTAAAGGAAGTCCTGAATTCATCAAGCAAGTTACTGGTGCTGTAGATGATGAGGCATTAAAAAATGCTGAAAACGATTCAAAAAACTGGCTTAGCTATGGAGCTAGTTATTCTGAAACGCGTTTTAGTAAACTGAATGAAATTACAACTGAAAATGTAAAAGACCTTGGATTGATTTGGGAGTACGACCTTGAATCAAACCGTGGTGTTGAAGCAACACCAGTAGTTGTAGACGGAATCATGTATGTAACGGCATCATGGAGTATCGTTCACGCTATTGATGTAAGAACAGGTGAAAGAATCTGGACATTCGACCCTGAAGTACCTGGTGAAACTGGTCGCAAAGCTTGTTGTGATGTGGTTAACCGTGGTGTTGCCGTTTATAAGGGAAAAGTATATTTCGCTTCTCTAGATGGCCGTTTGTTTGCTTTAGATGCAGCTACAGGTAAAGTAGTTTGGGAAAAAGTAACGGTAGATCAATCTAAAGATTATACCATTACAGGTGCGCCTCGTGTAATCAAAGGAAACGTTTTAATTGGTAACGGTGGAGGTGAGTACGGTGTTCGTGGTTACCTTACAGCTTATGATGCTGAAACAGGTGAACAAAGCTGGAGATTCTACTCTATTCCTGGTGATCCAAGCAAACCATATGAGCAACCAGAATTAGAAATGGCTGCTAAAACTTGGGATCCAAGTTCTAAGTATTGGGAGTTTGGTGCTGGTGGTACCATGTGGGATGCAATCGTTTACGATCCTGAATTAAACATGATTTATGTAGGTGTTGGTAACGGTACTCCTTGGAACCAACGTCAACGTTCTCCTGAAGGTGGTGATAACTTATTCTTGTCGTCAATTGTAGCATTAGATGCTGATGATGGTTCATACAAATGGCACTATCAAGAAACTCCAGGTGATTTCTGGGATTTCACATCAGCACAACAAATTATTGTTACAGATCTTGAGTTAGATGGCGAAAAGCGTAAAGTATTAATGCACGCCCCTAAAAATGGATTCTTCTTTATCATTGATCGTACCAATGGTGAGTTTATTTCAGCTAAAAACTTTGTTTCTGTAAACTGGGCTAAAGGTTA
>CERC01018942.1_pt1 | contig 11705 bp, 6 predicted proteins | sample 530921 | NCBI WGS metagenome assembly CERC01 (sample SAMEA2621099, study PRJEB7988) | marine metagenome | isolation source: saline water (ENVO:00002010), including
GTCTTTAACTGGGTAACTGATCCAAATGATGAAGATATCGTTTATGGATCGTTTAATCAGCTTTCTAAGCATAATATCAAAGAGGGTAAAACCTTAGCTGTGCATCCTATGCCGCATACCTACTACAACATCAACATGCTTGAAGATGGTAGTAAGATCTATGTGGGTGGAACGTCGAGTGATATCTCCATACATGATCCAAAAACATTGAAGAAAATTGGATCAATCAAGCTAGCAGGCGATATGTCTACTTCCGATCTTCGCATTGCAAAAGTGCAACGCTGAGTCTAGGGTAAAGATTGTCTGACGGGATCTTTGAAATAAAGGGGTGATGATTATCACCCCTTTTTTTTCAAACGATCAAAGAGTGCAGTTCTTAGTTCTAATTAGAGTAAATCACCATCTATGTTGAAATGGCTTTCTCGTACAGTAACTCATGATAATCCAGAGCAGTTGGAACAAGCATTTCGTTGGCTTTACAGTTTTGTCAGACCGCACCGAAATGCAATTATTGGGCTTCTGCTGCTATCCGTCTGCGCTACATTTCTTGTTTTATTGCAGCCTTGGCTAACCAAAACTCTGATTGATGGTGGCTTGATCGCCAAGGATTATTCAGTACTCGTAAGCGTTGCCATTGGGATGATTCTTGTTGGCATTATTAGCACGACGTTATCAGGCGTTAATCGCTATCTGCATACTCAGTTGTCTGGGAAAATTCTTTTTGCGTTAAGGAACGATCTTTACCAGCACCTACAAACGCTTTCCCCTCTTTTTTATGGTCGCCACCGTGTAGGTGACATCATGTCCCGCATCGATGGTGATGTGGCGCAAATTCAGCGCTTTGCTGTTGATAGCCTTTTCTCCGCAGTCAGCAGTATTTTAGGCCTCGTGGGCGCTGCTGTAATGATGTTGTTTCTATCGTGGAAGTTATCATTATTGGTGGTCATTCTTATTCCGCTTGAGGTGCTTTGGCTACGTTGGATGCGGCGTAAAGTTGAAGTGCAAACTCGGCAGTTACGTGAGCGGTCTGCAGATATCTCAAGTTTCTTAGTCGAAACACTACCCGCTATGAAGTTTATCCAGTCGGTAGGGCAGGAGCCTAAAGAACGATCACGGTTGGAAGGATTGAACAGTAATTACTTAGGTGATTTGTTGAGATTACAAGTCACCGAATTTTTTACGCAAGCGATACCCAGTACATTAACTTCATTAACCCGCGCTGCAGCTTTCTTGATTGGTGGTTTTTGGGTCATCGAAGGCACGTGGCAGTTAGGCGCGTTAATAGCATTTTCAACTTATCTTGGTATGGCTGTTGGCCCGGTTAACAGTCTATTAGGGCTGTATGTTGCTGTTCAGCGTATGAGTGTGAGCCTCGGGCGTGTAAATGAGTTGAGATTACAGCAGCCAGAAGTGCCGCTTGATCGTGAATATCAATCGTTTCCTGCTGGGATGGGAGATATCAGTATCCGCTCTTTGTGTTTTGCTTATCCCGGTCGAGCTGAGAAAGTATTTGATCATGCTGAATTAGAGATATCTGCAGGTAGCAAAGTTGCGTTAACAGGCGCTTCGGGTGTGGGTAAATCGACCCTTGTTGATCTGCTGCATCGGCATTTTGAGCCCAGCTCGGGTGCGGTGCTTATTGAAGGTGTTTCTGTGTCGGATCTGAAGCCAAGTGAATTACGTCAGCAGATTGCTGTCGTAAGCCAGGACATTGTGTTATTTCGAGCGACGTTAAGAGAGAACATTCGTTATGCACAGCCCTCAGCATCTGATGAAGAGGTGAAGTTAGCTGCACAGCGTGCGCAGTTGGAAGGCCTGATTAAGACTTTACCTGAAGGAATTGATACTGAGCTAGGTGAAAGGGGTCAGCAGTTGTCGGGTGGCCAGCGCCAGCGCATTGCCATCGCGCGAGCCATCCTACAAAACCCAAGGGTTTTGATTTTGGATGAAGCGACAGCAGCGGTTGATGAGAAAACAGAAGAAGAGGTTATTTGTGCAGTTGATCAGCTCTTCTCTGATAGAACGCGTATTTTAATTAGCCATCGCGCGTCAACACTTATAGGTGTAGAGCAGCGGATCGAATTGCAAGGCGGTCAGCTGAAGGCTGTAGAGGTAGTGAATTAATGTCTGTGCGTGTCGGTGTGATAGACAGTGGTTTTCGTCAGAATCAACTGAATTGGGTGGATGATAGTGCTGCGTTCTATCTACATGATGGTGGATTGTGGATGGGTGAGTCGACTTACGATGCTATGGAGCATGGTGCTCGAATCATTGATATTATTCATTATCATTATCCAGACAGTATATTTTTATCCGCCCAAGTATTTAATGAGCGGGGAGTTACAACGGCGGCTCAAGTCGCCGCTGCTATTGATTGGTTGTGTGAAGAAGGCGTTCAGATCATTAATCTTAGCTTAGGTTTGCGAGACGATCGTGAGGTATTAGCGCAGGCGATCGCTAAAGTCGTTTCAAAGGGGATCATTATTTCCGCGTCTTCACCCGCACGGGGAGATCCAGTTTATCCCTCTGCTTATCCTGGTGTTTTTCGCATGACCGGTGATGCGCGATGCAGTATCAATGAAATTACGTGTTTAGAAACCGAGTTTGCTGATTTTGGTGGCCATGTGCTTGGGCTGGATAATGAGCAAGCAAAAGCGGGCGCTAGTCTAGGTTGTGCCCATATGTCGGGTCATTTAGTTAAGTTGATTGCAGAGTTTCAGGCTTCATCAGAAGCTTTTGACATAGCAACCTTAGCTGCTAAGTTAAAACAACAGTCCAGCTATTTTGGCCCCGAACGCCGCGTTAAATAATATTCAATTCTGTTTGATTCAGAATGCCTTCCGAGGAAATTCTAATGCTTAGTGATCAACGTGAAATTCTAATTTTAGGTGGTGGCCCTTCCGGAGCTGCAGTTGCGTTAGGTTTGCAAAAACTAGGTTATAAGCAGATTACATTGGTAACAGAATCACGCCCTTTTAAGGCGATGGAGGGGATATCTGAGCGTGTGGTGGATGGGCTAAGAGGAGCAGGCTTTAAGCATGCGATAGAAAATTTACCCGAACCTAGTGCTCGATTTGTGACTTGGAATGGCGAAAGTAACCAAGCGAATACGGAGCAGTTAATTGATCGGGTCGCCTTTGATAACGCGTTGATGGTTGATCTGGCTATGCAAGGTATTCATGTCATTCAGGGACGCATTGAATCAGTACGTAGTGCTGAATTTGGTCATGAAGTGAGTGTGGATTCCTGTGGCCAAACGACTTATCTGAGCGCAGACTTTTTGGTTGAAGCAAGAGGGCGTGCAGCCCCCTCAGCAAAGCTGAAACGTCTAAGGGGAGCGGAAACCGTTTCTTTGTTACAGTACTGGCAGGGGGCTGAGCAGGAGAGAAGTTCTGCTGTTCAAAGTTTTGAAAACGGCTGGGCGTGGCTCGCATCCGATGGAAATGGTCGCCGTTATTTACAATTAACGTTTGATGTTGCAAGTACTGATCTACCGGAGAAATCCAAATTGGTCGGTTTTTGTAATGAGAAACTAAGTAAGCTGTCTCAAGCTCAGCCCTTTTTAGAAGGCGCAGAACCTACAGGCGAATTATATGCTCGCACGAGCACGCCTATTTTATGTGAGGAGGCGGTAGGGCTGAATTGGATTCGGGTCGGGGACGCTGCTATGTCTGTAGACCCATTGTCGGGTAATGGCATTTTTCAAACCTTATCCTCTTCCTTACAAGCACCGGCTGTTATCAATACGTTAATCACTAAGCCTGCTAAGGCTCGTCTTGCGCAGCAATTCCATCAATTAAGAATAACCGAGCTTTTTTATCGCTTTGCCAGAATTGGTAGAGACTTTTATATGATGGAAAAGCAGTGGCCGACACAACCTTTTTGGAAGACGCGTTCTGCATGGCCTGATAAAGAACCCATTCATCAAGCGTCAGACATTTCTAGTATACAAGTTTGCCAGCGACCTGTGGTTAAAAGTGGTTTGATTGAGTTAGTTGATGTGGTTGTCACTGCTGATCAACCTTTAGGGATTTGGCATTTGTCGGGCATTCCTTTGGCGCCTGTTGTGCAAGCCTACCGAAGCAGTGATGGTTTGAATGAACTGAAATCTAAACTTTCCGCTATGGGGTTTACGCCAGAGCAGCAGGTCTTTTCACTTGGTTGGTTGCGCCAGCAAGGCGCTGCATTTGATTCTGTAACAGGTTGAGTCCCATCAATATCTTGCTGGATTACAAGCTGTTACATCTGAGAACAAATTAAGACATTATTCGCAAATCTGGTTTACACCTCATCTTTACACTGAAGTCATCAAAGTAGCTTTTGTCTTGTCGGCGGCGCTACATATAACAAAAAATGACCACGACGGTGGAGGATCCATCCAGATGAAAAAAATGTTCACAAAATCCCTGTTGACTGCTGCTGTAACCGCAGCTGTTGCAATGCCTGTACACGCTTACAATCTGCATTCAAGTGACGCAGGTGAGTTGAACCTGGATGTTGAAATGATCCTTGGTGTTTTCAGCAGTGATGAAACTTACAACACTTTCGGTGGCCCAACGGGTGAATCTCGCGATTGGCAAGAAGGCTACGTAAAATACGGATTAAGTGGTACACGTAATCTAGATAATGGCGCAGTATTATTTGGTGCTGCTAATGCGCTTACATCTGGCGTCTGGGGTGATGGCGATGCACTCGGTGCACAGACTGGTGATGAAAGAGAAACAGAAATTGAAGATCTTTATGTCGGTTTTAGAAACGATGTTTTTGAAATTTCTGCTGGTCGCCAAAACGTTACCATTGGTGATGGTTTCCTTTTAAACGGTGATTCACTCAACCTTGGTGAAGGCTTTGGCGATGATTTTAACCGTGGTGGTGGTTACTGGTTAGCTGCACGTAAGGCGTTTGATCAGACTGTGGTTGCTCGTTTAGGCGGTGAAGAGGGTTTGCGTTCAGATATTTTCTGGATTGAGTCTGATAATGCTGCTCAATCAAGCATGGAGTTAGCGGGTGCAAACGTTGAGTATGTGACTGAGACTGGCACATTCGCAGGTATGTATATCGAAGGCTTAGGTGTTGATGCTACGGAAGCTGCGATTAATGGTAATGCAGGTCGTGATGGCCAGAAAACAATGAGCTTGCGTTATCAGGGCAGTGCCGGCGTAGAAAATCTATTCTTGTCTGCTGAGTTTGTTAATCAAGAAGATGGCATCACGGGTGATGATACTCAAGCTTTTTACGGCGAAGCCGGTTGGACTTTTGCTGATGTCGCTTGGACGCCTAGCGTAAATTATCGTTACACGAGTTACGATGAAGGCTTTGATTCACTTTTCTTCGGTTTTAACCGTGGTTATGGAACCTGGTTCCAGGGTGAAGTGGCTGCAAACTATGCGGGTCCATTTGGTAGTGATGCCGATATTCATTATCTAGGTGTTACAGCTAACCCATCTGAAATGGTGACGGTTGGTGCTGCTTACTTCGATTTTAAAGATACGGTTGGCGGTACAGGGACTAACGATGCCAATGAAATAAATCTATGGGCTGAATGGGTTGTAACAGACAACCTTATAGTGAGTCCTCTTGTTGGTTTCTATACCCCTGATGCGGATACAAGCACGCAGGGTAACGATGATACCAACACATATTTCCAAGTGCTCGCGATCGTACCATTCTAATCCCCTTTCAGAAATACGATCCATTGGAATGCTGGGCTTTCGAGCCCAGCAAACTTTCTATATCGATTTAGGCGCTTTTTAAGATGAATAACTATTCTATGATTATTAATGGGTTGCCTGTAGCGGCTGAAGCGGGAAGCTTCGCTGTTATTGACCCAGCTACAGGCGTTTCCTTTGCAGAGAGTCCGTGTGCCTCTGTTGCCCAGTTAGATCAAGCCGTTGATGCAGCTGATATGGCTTTTCAGACTTGGCAATATAGTTCTCATGAGGAAAGAAAAGCGTTGCTGCATAAAGTTGCGGATACCATTGAAAACCATGCAGCTGAACTCGCAGAAATTATTGTTAAAGAGCAAGGTAAACCTTTGGCCTTGGCGCAAGTTGAGGTTGGGGGATCTGTTGCTTGGACTCGCTATACCGCTGAATTAGAAATTCCGGTTGAGGTGGTAGAGGACAGCGAAAATAAACGTATCGAGATGCACCGTAAACCGCTTGGCGTTGTGGGTTCTATTTTACCGTGGAATTGGCCGCTAATGATTGCTGTTTGGCATATAATGCCGGCACTTAGAGCAGGTAATACGGTTGTTGTTAAGCCTTCACCGTTAACGCCGTTTAATACCTTACGTCTTGTTGAGTTGATGAATGAAGTTTTACCTGCAGGCGTAGTTAATGTATTAACTGATCAAGATCAGTTAGGCCCAGCAATGAGTCAGCATGAGAAAATTCGTAAAATTGTTTTTACGGGCTCAACGCCGACAGGCCAGCATATTATGCGAAGTGCGGCTTCTAACCTTAAGCGTTTAACGCTTGAATTAGGTGGAAATGACGGTGGTATCGTGCTTCCGGGAGCTGATCTTGATGCGATTACTGAGGGTATCTTTCAAACATCTTTCCTTAATATGGGGCAAACTTGTGCTGCTCTAAAGAGATTGTATGTGCATGAATCTCAGTATGAAGAGTTGGCAGATAAGCTTGTTGCGATTGCAAAAGAGCAGACCCTCGGCTCAGGGTTCGAAGAGGGAGTTAACTTTGGCCCTCTTCAGAATCAGATGCAATATGATCATGTTAATCGATTAATCGCTGAGGCAAGAGAAGCGGGTGCGACCATACATGCATCGGCTAATGTTCCAGAGGGCGAAGGCTACTTTATTGCACCTACAATTGTTACAGAAGCGACTGAAGGTATGTCGGTTGTAGATGAAGAGCAGTTTGGCTCAGTATTACCGGTTATATCTTACACTGATGTTGAAGATGCAATCAGACAGGTTAATGCGAGTGAAAACGGTCTAGGTGGCTCTGTTTGGGGGGCTGATTTGGAGCAGGCGCAAGCCATTGCTTCTCGACTCGAATGCGGAACCGCATGGATCAATGGCCATGCAGAAGTATTACCTCATGCGCCTTTCGGTGGCTGCAAAATGTCAGGTTTTGGCGTTGAGTTTGGTCAAGAAGGGTTATTCGAATACACACGGATTCAAGTCGTTAATATTAATCGTTAAAAATTGGTAGCCTCCTCCCTGGAGGCTATTTTCTTGTAGGTATTTCCTCACTTTAGTGTTTCTAAAGTTTCCAAGCCATTGGCTCAATTAGCTTGGTTTTCTGGGGTTTTTTAACCCCAGTTTTTTTGTTTTTATATTATGATGATTTAATTTCATGCTTTTCTTTAAAAATGTAACTATTTTTAGATAACGGTTGTTATGAAGGCTGAAGGTGAAGCTTATTCCGTCATGCTATAGAATTGCCACTCTATTTTTAATTCTAATTACTTATTTAGTAAGGCAACTCTTTTGGCACAGTCTAAACAGCAGCTCAAATCTCTTCTGGCTAACTGCAAAATATCAGAACGCTTTCATTTTAAACGTCGACTTGAACGACTAAAAGGTGGGAAAGATGATGCCGAACTTAAAAAGTTAGAAGCGAGTATTTCTGCCTCATGTGGGTGGGTTGAAAGAAGAGCATCACTCAATCAATCGGTAGATTTTCCAAACCTGCCTATTAGTACCCGCCGTGATGAAATTGCTAAAGCGATAGATGAAAATCAGGTTGTTGTTCTTGCTGGCGAGACTGGGTCTGGTAAAACGACACAGCTACCAAAAATTTGTCTTGAGTTAGGTCTGGGGTGCAAAGGCTTAATAGGTCATACCCAGCCTAGACGTCTTGCTGCCAGAACTGTAGCAGGGAGGATAGCTGAAGAGCTTAATACCACCTTAGGTGAGCGAGTTGGGTATCAGGTTCGTTTTCACGATCAAGTTGGAGACAACACCCAAGTTAAGCTCATGACTGATGGAATACTGTTAGCTGAAACTAAACATGATCGATTTCTTGAACAGTATGAGGTTCTGATTATTGATGAGGCTCATGAGCGAAGCCTCAATATCGATTTTTTACTAGGTTATATTAAGCAAATACTGCCTAAACGCCCTGATTTAAAACTCATTATTACCTCTGCTACGATCGATTTAGAGCGTTTCTCAAAACATTTTTCTAACGCACCTATTATTGAGGTATCTGGACGAACTTATCCGGTAGATATCTTATATCGGCCTCTACATGAAATGGCTGGTACCGATGAGAAAGCTTTAGATCTGCAGCAAGGAATTTTAACGGCTGTTGAGGAGTTGTTAGACCTTGAAAGGAAACAAGGTAAAGGCCCGCAAGGTGATGTGCTTATCTTTCTTCCTGGTGAGCGTGAGATTCGAGAGACGGCAGATATATTACGTAAGGCGAATCTTAAACATGTTGATGTCTTACCTTTGTATGCACGTCTCTCCTTAGCTGAACAGAACAGAGTGTTTCAGCGAGGTAAAGGTGCGGTTGGTACAAGATTGGTTCTTTCGACAAACGTAGCGGAAACCTCATTAACGGTTCCGGGTATTAAATATGTAATAGACACAGGGCTGGCAAGGATTAGTCGCTACAGCTACCGTTCTAAGGTTCAGCGTCTTCCTATTGAGGCTATCTCTCAGGCGAGTGCAAATCAGCGAGCGGGGCGTTGTGGTCGTGTATCGGAAGGCACTTGTATCAGGCTTTACTCTGAAGAGGATTTTGTAGGTCGTTCTGAATTTACTGATGCTGAAATACGAAGAACGAATCTCGCTGCAGTCATTCTGCAAATGCTTTCGCTCAGGTTAGGTGATATTTCCGAGTTTCCTTTCGTTGATCCACCGGATAGTCGCTTTATTAATGATGGATTTAAACTGTTACAAGAACTGGGTGCCGTTGATGGTAAGCGAAAAATTACGTCAATAGGTTGGCAGTTAGCTAAATTACCGATTGATCCGCGCCTTGGACGAATGGTCGTAGAATCAGTACGTAACAATTGTCTAAGAGAGATGCTAATCATAGTGAGCGCATTAGGCGTTCAGGATCCACGTGAAAGGCCGCAGGAGAAGCGTCAGGCGAGTGATGAAAAGCACCGTTTGTATGCACATGAAGAATCTGATTTCCTGACATTTGTTAATCTCTGGGATATGTATGAAACCCAGAGGCAAGAGTTATCACAGAACCAATTACGTAAATATTGTGCTAAGCATTTTCTCTCTTATATGCGAATGCGTGAATGGCGAGATACGCATAGACAGTTGCATCTGATATGCAAAGAGTTAACTGATAAGAATAAACCCTATGTTGAAAAGAAAGAAGCGGCTTCCTATGAATCCGTTCATCGTTCTTTGCTCGCTGGCCTTTTAAGTCATATGGGATTTAAACAGGAGAATAAAGAGTACTTAGGGGCTCGAAATCGTAAGTTCTTTCTGTTTCCTGGCTCTGTCGTTTATAGGAAAGCGCCAAAGTGGGTAATGGCGGCTGAGATGGTGGAAACGAGCCAACTTTATGCGCGTTGTATTGCCAAGATTGATCCGGTGTGGGCAGAAAAATTAGCGCCACATTTGGTAAAGAAAAATTACAGTGAGCCCCATTGGGAGAAAAAACGCGCAGAGGTTGTTGCAACAGAGCAAGTGACTCTTTATGGGATGATTATTATTCCAAAGCGTAGGGTCAGCTATGGCAAAATTGATCCCGTTATTTCTCATGAGCTATTTGTAAGGCAGGGGCTTGTTGAGGGTGAGCTTAGTTCTCCGGCAACATTTATAAAGAAAAATCGGGCCTTGTTACGAGGCATTGAGAAGTTAGAAGCTAAATCGCGTCGAAAGGATCTCCTTGTTGATGAAGAGCAGCTTTATGATTTTTATCGTTTACGGCTAAAGGGATTGACTGGAGAGCATATTGTCAATGGCTCAGGTTTTGAAAAGTGGCGTAAAAGCGTCGAACAGACTGATCCTGAATGTTTGATCATGAAAGAGGAAGATATCCTACAGCGCTCTGCAGATCATGTGTCTGAAAATGAATATCCTGACCACCTAAATTTAGATGAAGCACGATTAAAGCTTTTCTATCATTTTGCACCGGGTGCAACGGATGATGGGGTGACGCTTCAGGTTCCTTTGCCTTTATTAACCGCTATACCTCAACAGCAGATTGAGTGGTTAGTTCCGGGGATGTTGGCTGAGAAATGTACTGCGATATTAAAAGGGTTGCCTAAGCAGCAGCGTAAGCATTTCGTCCCAGTACCTAATTATGTTGATGCGTTTATTCAGAAGGTTGAGTTTGGCGTAGGCAACTTATACGAAGTTTTCGCTTTGAACCTTTTGAGAATGACAGGGATACGGATTCAAGAAAGGGAGTTAAGAGAGTCTTCGATCACTGAACATTTACTGATGAATCTTCGCCTAGTGGATGAAAAAGGACGATTGTTAGACGAATCTCGTGATTGGGAAGCACTCAATAGCCAGTATGCTTCTCAAATTAGCCAGCGGTTGACTAAAAGTTCGGAGGATAGCTGGGGCCGTGAGGGGCTAACATCTTGGGATTTTGGTCAGCTAGAAACTAGCTGCAAAGTGAACAAATATGCTGGGGTTGAAATTGAAGCTTACCCCACGCTGGTGGACCACACTGACAGTGTTACCCTGTGCCTTAAATCACATCAAGCGGAATCAGACCGACTAAGCATTGATGGTATTGTGCGTTTGGCGATGCTTAATATGAAAGAGCAGGTACGCTTTGCGCGTAAAACAATAAAGAATGATAAGTTTACAAAAATTCTCCTTTTAAGCGCCGGTTTACTTAATAAGCAAACATTAGATGAGCAAATTATTTGGCATGCGACTAAGGCTCTTTTGGATTTAGATAACAGTCTTATTAGAAGTGCAGAGCAGTTTGAAGAAAAATTAAAGAGCTGTAAGGCAGGCTTAGTGTCCCTTTGTGAGAGAGTTATGGTGCAAGTGGCAGGGATCATGAGCAGCTATAACCGTATTCAAAAGCAACTTAAAGGCAAAGTGCTATTGAATGAAGTCCCTGTACTTAATGATGTAAAAAAACAGATTGAAGAGTTGCTAGATAAGCAATTCATCCAGAATACTTCATCAGTAGTACTTGGGCATTTCCCGCGTTATCTTAAAGGTATAGAGATTCGATTGGAGAAGTTTAGGCGGAATTTGCGTCAAGAGTGCCTCTTAAGTGATCAGCTAAGTCATTTTTTTGCACAGTATGAGAGCCGCTTTAATAGAAATGTGAAGCAAGGTATTTACGATCCCGAGCTAGAGAGCTATCGATGGATGATCGAAGAGTATAGGGTATCGTTGTTTGCTCAGCAGCTGGGAACTCAAAAAACGGTTTCTGAAAAGAGGCTGAAACAGCAGTGGAACAAGGTGTTACCTTGATGTAAGTCAAAAAACTAAGGGCGTACTACTTTTGTCGGGGCTTTATCTGGGTGTATTATGTAGTCAAAGGTTGCACAAGCCCCATCGGTATGGTGTAATGCGCCAAATTTATTTTTAACTTCATGTTTAAAGTATTGTAATAAAGAGAATTTATTCAGTACTTAATAACAGGGAAGTAGCAAAAAGAAGCGAGTGCTAAAGATATTAACTGACTCGCCGAGAAAGAATTTAGAAGAAAAATGCTTTCATTTGTTTGAAAATGTTTTTTTTTATAGTATTTTCATAGAGTAATAGCGTTATTGCGCTTTGCTATAAGAAAAAA
>CERC01066544.1_pt1 | contig 11669 bp, 11 predicted proteins | sample 530921 | NCBI WGS metagenome assembly CERC01 (sample SAMEA2621099, study PRJEB7988) | marine metagenome | isolation source: saline water (ENVO:00002010), including
CATTATGGGCAGCTGTGTTGCCGGAGGTGCATACCTCCCGATCATGAGCGATGAGGCCATGATTGTTGACAAAACAGGTACTATCTTCCTAGCTGGATCATATTTGGTAAAAGCCGCTATTGGTGAAGACATCGATAATGAAACGCTTGGTGGTGCTACAACGCATTGTGAAATTTCTGGTGTTACCGATTATAAATGTGAGAATGATCAAGACTGTCTGGATCGTATTAAACGCATTATGGATAAAGTGGGAGCTGCAACTCCTGCCGGATTTAATCGCTCTACTCCTGCCCTTCCTAAAGAAGATCAAGAAGACATTTATGGCATTATGCCCATGCAGCGCTCTAAACCTTACGATGTGCGCGAAATTATTAAACGCTTAGTAGATGCTTCGGAGTTTGACGAATACAAAAAAGACTACGGAAAAACCATAGTTACCGGTTATGCCCGCATTGATGGCTGGGCTGTGGGTATTGTTGCCAATCAGCGTGAAATTGTGAAATCGAAGAAAGAGGGGACTCAGTTTGGAGGCGTGATCTATTCTGATTCTGCAGACAAAGCTGCTCGCTTCATCATGAATTGTAACCAAAAGAAAATTCCATTGGTCTTTTTACAAGATGTGACCGGTTTTATGGTGGGGTCGCGTTCTGAACATGGTGGAATTATTAAAGATGGTGCTAAATTGGTGAATGCAATGGCCAACTCTGTTGTTCCAAAATTCACGGTGATTATGGGGAACTCATACGGTGCTGGAAATTACGCTATGTGTGGAAAAGCGTATGACCCTCGCTTAATTGTAGCCTGGCCAACATCAGAATTAGCGGTTATGGGCGGAGCTCAAGCTGCCAAAGTATTGTTGCAAATTGAAGTCAGCAGACTAAAAGCAAAAGGTGAAGAAATCTCTGCGGAGAAAGAAAAAGAATTGTTCGATACCATTAAGAACAGGTATGACAAACAAACTTCTCCCTACTATGCTGCTGCCCGTTTATGGACAGATGCGATTATTGATCCGCTGGATACCCGCACATGGATATCGATGGGTATTGAAGCTGCTGATAAACATCCGATTGAAAAACCTTATAATGTTGGTGTAATCCAAACCTAATTGATGCAAGCAGAACATTTAATTGTATACGATAAAGCATTGCTGGAGCATTACATTGGTAAACGCAAAGGAGAAACCAAGCTGGGCGAAAAGCTACAGCTGGCAGATTCTTCAGAAAACTGGCAACAGGCGTTAATGGATAGTGATGCTCGCTTTGTATTACTCGGACTCCCCGAAGACATTGGTATTCGGGGAAATTTGGGAAAACGCGGCAGTGTTAGAGCTTGGGAACATTTTCTAAAAGCTTTTTCAAATATTCAAAGCAACCGCTTTTTATCCGGAGAAAGTATTCTTCTACTCGGACACATCAATTTTACACCTCTCTTGGAAAAAGTTGATGCTCTTTCCACCACTTCAACTGCTGATGTAGAACAGTTCAGACAACTTACAGAACAGGTTGACGAGTGGGTCTACCCTATTGTAGAAACTATTGTAACAGCCGGTAAAATTCCCATTGTTATTGGTGGCGGACACAACAATGCTTTCGGCTGCATTAAAGGAACATCTATTGGTCTAAACACATCGCTTAATGTGGTTAACCTCGATCCTCATGCCGATTACAGAGCTTTGGAAGGAAGACACAGTGGCAATGGCTTCAGCTATGCTAAGGCTCAAGGTTATTTGAACCAATACAGCATTCTTGGCCTGCATGAAGGTTATAATGCGGAAAGCATGTTGCAAGAGTTAGACAAAGACAATGACTTGTCTTACCACACTTTTGAAGCACTTTTCATCCGAGAAGAAGAAAAACTATCGGAAGTCTTAGCTACATTGAGCTCTTCTTCAACTCATCCGTATTGGGCCATTGAAATTGACTTGGATTCCATTGCTCAAATGCCGGTAAGTGCATATACTCCTTCGGGAATTACCGTTGAACAAGCCAGAAAATTTGTTCACCAAGCTGCCAACAATTTATCGTGCAAATACCTGCACCTGGCTGAAGGTGCTCCTTTAGAAAACAATCCGCAAAGCGGCATTCACGTAGGTAAAACACTGGCTTACCTCGTTAGCGACTTTGTAAAAGCTTGTCTATAAATAGAGCTTAATTGTGCTTATCGGTTGGTGTTTTCAAGCATTGGAACAAAGCTGAACGTTCCGAAGTCGACTTCTTCAAACTCATTTTCAGAATGGCGAACAATGCGTAACATGCGTTGCGTATTGCCTTCTCCTACCGGAATAACCATAATTCCGCCAATTTTAAGTTGTTCTTTTAATGCATCAGGAATATAAGGTGCCCCACAAGTAATGATCATTTTATCAAATGGAGCAAAAGCAGGTTTGCCTTTGTAACCATCTCCGTAAAACAAACGCGGACGATAGCCCATATGATCTAATATTTTCTGAGATTGATCATGCAGTAACTTTTGACGCTCTATGCTAAAAACTTTCGCTCCCATTTCACACAAAACAGCACATTGGTAACCCGATCCTGTACCAATTTCCAACACTTTATCCCGCTTATTGATTTCTAGTAACGTTGTTTGAACAGCTACGGTATAAGGTTGTGAAATGGTTTGTCCTGCTCCAATAGGGAAGGCAGCATTGTCATAAGCGTACTTCATATCAAAAGTGCTATCGAAGAAATAATGGCGCGGCACGTTCATCATGGCTTCAAGCACACGTTCATCCATTAAACCATCTTGTTCTAACATTTCGCGCACTTTGTTTACCAACTGTCTGCGCATTCCCTGATACTTTAAGCCGTCTTGTCTTAATCTCATGCTACAAAAAAACGTTCTTCTGTTCTATTAACAACCATTGTTGAATAAATCACATAAAAAGTAGAAGGTGCTCTTGATTCAACCGCTACTTTTGTTCAAAATTCAAAACAATGCTAAAAGTAGGAGTTTTAGGAGCTGGTCATCTGGGAAAAATTCACCTTCGATTGTTGAAAGAATTAACTGAGGAATATGAACTCGTTGGTTTTTTCGACCCTCACGAAGAAACGGCTAAGAAAACAGCCGAAGAATACGGACTAACAATTTTCTCAAGTAAAGAAGCATTAATAGATGCTGTTGATGTGGTTGACATTGTAACTCCTACCCTTTCTCACTTTGAATGTGCAGAAATGGCGTTGCGCAAACAAAAGCATGTATTCATCGAAAAGCCGATTACCAACACTATTGATGAAGCTAAAAAACTGATTATCTACAGCCATGAGGCGAATGTAAAAGTGCAGGTTGGTCATGTTGAGCGTTTTAACCCTGCGTTTATGGCTGCTAAAGATGCCATTGATAATCCTATGTTTATTGAAACACATCGTTTGGCTCAGTTTAATCCGCGTGGGACAGATGTTTCAGTTGTGTTGGATTTGATGATTCACGATTTAGACATTGTGCTTTCTACTGTGAACTCAAACATTAAGAAAATTAGTGCTTCCGGAGTAGCTGTTGTAAGTGATACGCCCGATATCTGCAATGCTCGTTTAGAGTTTGACAACGGTTGTGTAGCTAACTTAACGGCCAGTAGAATTTCATTGAAAAACATGCGTAAAACACGCATTTTCCAACGCTATGCCTACATTTCAATGGACTTTTTAGACAAGGAAGTAGAAATTGTTCGCATGCATGAAGTAGATGGTACTCCAGATCCTTTAGCCATGACATTTGATCCGGGTAATGGGAAACCTCTAAAAGAAATAAATTTCAATCAGCCAAAAGTACCGGAGGTCAATGCTATTAAAGAAGAATTGCGCACATTTGCACACGCAATTAACACAAACACTACGCCTTTGGTAACCATAGATGATGGCTATAATGCACTTGAAGTCGCTTATAAAATCATCGAAAAATTAAGTTTATCCCCCAATTTAATGGAACAGTAAACAATTAATTTGAGTTTCTGTCGTTAGGAGACTCCAAGCCTAAACATGCACATGACGCAAAAAAGCATATTGGGAATATTCATTGTATTGGGATTAGCCTCTTGTGAAGCTTTAGATAAAGAAGAAGATATTCCTTCTTACATTCACATCGAAGACATTGAGTTTAACAATACAAACACTTCATTATACGGCTATGCCGGCTCTAACATTACAGATGCCTGGGTATATGCCGATGGCGACTTTTTAGGAGTTTATGCGCTTCCATGCGATGTTCCTGTCTTAGCCAGTGGAGAAACCGAATTGGAAATTGGTCCCGGAATCAAAGTAAACGGAATTGGTGCTACCAGAGCCATTAACCCTTTTTATTACAATTGGGAGAGTACGGTAACATTACATCCTGACAGTACTGTTGTTATTGAACCTAAAGTCTCTTACCACAACGGAACCAACATTGCCTGGTTAGAAGAGTTTGAAGACAGTAGTGTTAGCTTAGACACGAACAGTTATAGCGATGTAGCTTTTGAACGTTATAAGTTACCAGCTACAGATCCTACTTACGAATCGTATGTTGGAATGGCTAAAGTATATGCCGATGCTCCGGGACTTAAAGTGCTTACCAAAAGTACCTATACCCTTTCTGCATACGGAATTGGTGTATATGCTGAGCTAGACTATAGCTGTAACCAACAATTGGTGCTTTCGGTAATCGAAGATCCTGAAGACGATTCTCAGACCGAAACCATCATGATTTACCTTAACGCAACCACCAACGGTTCTACCCCCGTATGGAATCATTTATACTTAGACTTAACAGATGTTGTTGGCGATTCTGATGCCGATGACTTTGGATTCGGAATTACAGCATACCATGACAGTAATAATGATACGGGATATTTCTATATGGATAATCTCAAATTCATTTATCGCTAATGTTAAACAGAAGAAAGCAGGTAATACGCTATCTTATTCTTGATTTTCTCTCTGCGGCACTTGCTTGGGTTACTTTCTACCTCTACCGTAAAACGTATTTAGAACCCTTAAAATTTGGTGAACCAGTACACCTTGAATTTGGTTCAAAGTTTTATTGGGCACTCTTTCTAATTCCTGTTTTCTGGGTTAATTTTTATTACCTAACAGGTTACTACAGAAATATCTACAAAAAAAGTAGACTTCAAGATTTCTCAAGAACCATTTGGCAATCTGTTATTGGCGTTATTGTTTTATTCTTCGCTTTTATTCTTGATGATGAAATAGCCAGTTACAAAAGCTACTATTACTCATTTTTTACCTTATTGCTACTCCACCTGAGTTTTACACTTTTTTTCCGTCTGATTCTTACTACCATAACCGGAAAAAAAATTCACAACCGAAAAATTGGTTTCAACACCATCATTATTGGTAGCAACGAAAATGCACTTACTCTTTTTGAAGAGCTTGAGTCAGCCAAAAAATCTTCGGGATTTAAATTAGTAGGCTATGTACATGTTAACGGAGGTAAAAACGATCAAATTAAAGATCGTTTAACTCACCTTGGCCATGTCAATGATATTAATGATCTTATTCGTCAATACGAAATTGAAGAAGTAATTCTTGCTGTAGAATCATTTGAACACAATAAGATAGAGCGCATTGTTACGCTTTTAGAAGATCAGAATGTCAATATTAAAATGATTCCTGACATGTATAACATTCTTAGCGGTCAGGTTAAAATGTCGAGTATTTTTGGGTCTCCACTGATTGAAATCAATCCTGAAATTATGGCTCCTTGGCAACAATCTGCCAAAAGAGCTATCGATGTTGTTATTTCTCTTTTTGTATTGATTTTCTTCTCTCCGTTTTTTCTCACTATCGCTGCCATTGTAAAATTCACATCAAAAGGACCTATTATCTATTCGCACGAACGAATTGGCAAATACGGTAAGCCATTTACCATCTATAAATTTCGTTCCATGTATCAGGATGCTGAAAAACATGGTCCACAACTTTCGAACGAGCACGATCCCAGAATTACTCCCTTTGGAAAATTCATGCGGAAAACCAGAATTGATGAATTGCCGCAATTTTACAACGTAGTTATTGGAGATATGTCTTTGGTTGGACCTCGTCCTGAGCGCCAACATTTCATTGATCTTATTACCCAAAAAGCTCCACATTATAAACATTTACACAAAGTAAGACCAGGCATTACCAGTTGGGGACAGGTCAAATATGGCTATGCCGAAAATGTGGATGAAATGGTTAGACGCTTAAAATTTGATGTGCTCTACATTGAAAACATGTCTTTGTTTGTAGACTTCAAAATTTTAATTTATACAGTGCTTATTGTTCTACAGGGACGAGGAAAATAATAGGAAATTCTCCCTCCTCACCCATTGTGATTGCTATTTTTGAACGCAGAATAAAATAACCCTAAAATAAAATTCAAATGAACGTAGCTGTAATAGGAGCCGGAACTATGGGAAATGGAATTGCCCACGTTTTTGCTCAAAACGGACACAATGTTTCTTTAATTGATATAGCTGAAAAAGCCCTTGAAAAAGGCATCGCCACCATTACTAAGAACTTAGATCGCCAAATCAAAAAGGAACTGATTTCTGAGGCAGATAAAACTGCAACGCTGAACAACCTTACGACTTATACCAGCATGGAAGAGGGTCTTAAAGACGTTGAGCTAGTTGTTGAAGCTGCTACTGAAAATATTGATCTTAAATTAAAAATCTTCAAAACCCTTTCAGACTTAACGGCTGAAGATGTGATTTTAGCAACCAATACTTCATCTATTTCTATTACCAAAATTGCAGCTGTAACTAACCGTGCTGCTAAGGTAATTGGAATGCACTTTATGAACCCTGTACCGGTAATGAAATTGGTTGAGGTTATTCGCGGATATGCTACTTCAGATGAGATTACTGAAAAGATTATGAAACTTTCTGAAGAATTGGGGAAAGTTCCAGTAGAAGTTAATGATTATCCGGGGTTTGTTGCTAACCGTATTTTAATGCCTATGATCAATGAGGCTATCATTACGCTTCATGAAGGTGTTGCGGGTGTTAGTGAAATTGACACGGTAATGAAATTAGGAATGGCTCACCCAATGGGACCACTTCAATTGGCAGACTTTATCGGTTTGGATGTTTGTTTAAGCATTATGAATGTATTGTACGAAGGCTTTGGAAATCCTAAATACGCTCCTTGTCCACTCCTTGTTAATATGGTAACTGCCGGAAAACTAGGTGTAAAATCTGGTGAAGGTTTTTACAGCTGGTCACATGGTACAAAAGAGCTTATTGTAGCAGACACATTTAAAAAGTAAACGGTTTAAAGCCGTTCGCACCTGCTTTATCAAAATACTAACTAGTACCGACACATTTTCAACTGATTTTGTGCCGGTATTTTTGTTATGATTTACACTTTTGTTGAAGTGGACTCTTCATCTGAACGGTACAATACCACACGGTCACCTTCGTTGTAGTGCACGGGCTTTCCTTTTTTCTCAGGCTCAATACCTTGTTGTTTTTTCTTCAATGCAGAAACAATAAGAAAAAAGGGAAACCCTATGATAAAGATGATGAAAACCCCGCTTAGTAATAAAGGCAAAGTCATCATTGCAAAACCAAATGAATAAGTAGAAAGCAAGGCTAAAACACTAACGATTAACAATCCTAGAATAACCCTTGCTACAACATCTGCTTTACTTGAATTCATGCAACAAAGGTAATGTCTGGCAAGGGATTTGTTAAATGAATTTTCGTAAAATTGCTATTCTCTTAGAAGACCTTTTTGGGGATAAACGTATAAAATCAATAAACTGAGCAACTGTTAACTTTTACCATGAAGAACTTTACAATCCTCCTCTCCTTTTTGTGCTTTTCTTTCGTTTCTTTTTCCCAAGTTAGAGATGAACAAATGAGGCTACAAGAACGACTTCCGGATATTGCTATTGTACAAACCATGCTTGGGAACGGATGGTATAAAGTAGAGTTAAAAGGACAACTTTTTCTCTACCATTTTGTAGGATCACAAGCCAGTGGGTACGAATCTATGACAAAGCTCAATGAAGGAAGTTTTCAGGTTAATCCAATTCCCGGAGTTCAAGTAGACCGTAACATCTATGGAGATCTGATTTCTAACCTTCCGCTAAACTGCTCTATTGTTGAAATTTTAGGAAAAGGATGGTTTGTTATCGAATTTGAAAAGGGAGTTTATTACCTCTATCACAAAACGGGTACGAATTACGGAGCCGAATGTTTAGTCCGTTTGAACTAGGAAATTAAATGCTTGTCCAATTTTATCATCCTTCCGCTTTAACCAAAGATCAACTGGATCAGTTTCTGGCCAATGGCTGGTTTAGAAGCAGCATCATGCTGCACAAATCAAAAGTCATTTGTCTTAACGAAACCATTTTCTCCATTGTAAACATTCGGCTACCTCTTGGAGGATATGCTTTAAAAAAAAGACACCGTAAGCTTTTTAGAAAGGTGTTGAACAACTTTGAAGTAATTATTCAACCTGCTAGCATCACAGAAGAAAAAAACGACCTGTACAACCTCCACAAAAAACGCTTCAAAGGTTTCGTTCACAACGACTTGCATCAATTAATGCATGCCTACTTTTCAGATAGTGTTTTTGAAACTTATGAAGTAGCCGTCTACGATCAAAATAAGTTGATTGCATTCAGTTTTTTTGATTTAGGCAACACTTCTATGGCTAGCATCTTAGCCGTTTATGATGCCGATTACGGAAGGTTCTCTTTGGGAACTTTTACCATGTTGGCTGAAATCAAATTCGGGCAAAAGATGAATTTGAGTTATTTCTATCCCGGTTATGTTTTAGACAAACCTTCTGAGTTTGATTATAAACTAACCTTGGGAGATATGGAATACCGCAACACAGAAGGAGATTGGCTTCAACGTGAAAAAGTAGATTTCAAAGATTTTCCGGCATTTATCATCAATGAAAAGCTAGAACAAATTTTAGCCGCGTTGCACCTAAAAGGCATTTCAGCTGTTTTAAAATACAATCCTTATTACACAGTTGGTTATTTAGATGGGTTTGAAGACAATGCCAGTAAAAGTACAGGTATGATTTTCATCGACTTTGACAAATCTAAAGATCAATTTATTGCCTTTGAATATCAACAAGAATCTGACACCTTTTTACTGAGTCAATTTGAGCGCAATTACGCTATGGATCACATGTTCGATATGGAAATTACTGAAGAATTAGAAGACTCTGAAGCATATGTTCACGGATTATTAAGCTACATTACTCCTCCGGTTAAGAGTCAATCTGTTGAAGCACTTTTAAAGCATTATCAACGTCTGATTAGCGAATAATCTGAATCAATTCAATTTCGAATACTAAAGGCTCAAAAGGGCCTATTTCTGTTCCGGGCACACCTCTTGCTCCATATGCCTGTGAAGAAGGAACTACCAAAATAGCTTTGTCTCCCTCATGCATCACCGCGATGGCTTCATCCCATCCGCGAATAACTGCACCAACTCCATATTTAAACTGAAATGGAGTTTCACTTTCGTCAAAAATAGTTCCTGATGTAGTATACCCTTTGTATTCAACTACCACTTGGTTGTTTGGATGTGCAATATCTCCACCTCCGCGTTTTACCCATTCCAGCATTATTCCCGATTTGTATTTTTGACCTTCATACCCAGTACGTTCAACAAAATCGGCAATTTTTTGAGGTTCAGTATCTCGCGCTTCTTCTCGCTTTTTGTTCATTGCAATGGCAACTTCTTGCGGAGTTTGAATCTCAACCATGCGCACTCTTACAATCACATTGGATTTACTAGAAACATCGTTAGGACGACTTATTTCCAGTATTCTGGGAAAAAATACGTTGGTAGGAATAGAAAGATGAACAGAATCGCTTTCGTGCATTTTTTTAAATGCTGCCATCATGTCTCCTTCAAATTCAGGCTCTTTTAACTGAACTCTCATCACTTTGTCAGGAAGTTCCTCTGTAGTAAACAAAAGCGAATCATTGTCTATATAATAAGCCATTCGAAGGGTAATGTACTGTCCTAATTCAGGTTTTGGCGCAGCATCGTAAACATCTATCGGCTTCATGGATAGCTTACTGTTCAATGGTTTAAAATCATTGATTTGTGCTGATGTATTTTGAAAAACCAGCAAGCCGAAAACGAGTACTAAGGGGTAAAACTGTTTCATGTGATGTATATTCTCTGTTATTCTAGTTTTGGTCGCAACCTTTACGAAGATGTAACAATGAAAGCTTATTTCCTTTCTTGTTTACCTTTTAATAAAATAACATTTATCACACTAAGTTGGTTGTATCGTAGTAAATCGTAGGCTTCTTTTTTAACAAAAAAATAGAATCATTTACCGTAAAAAAGCATTTAATGTTGCTTTGGCTTGAGAAGAACCTAATAAATGAGCCATTTCCAGTGCTTCTTTAGCTTTGTTATCTGTAGGGTTTTGTTCCAGGGTTAACGCCCCTTTGCCCAACAAAGCTTCGGCATAAAACGGATTGATGTTCAATACTCTACGGTAACTTTCCAAGGCATCGCTTTTACTTCCTACGGCTAATTGCCATTGTGCCAATAGCATCCAGTCTGTTTCTTCTGCATTAAAGTAAAGTAGCGTATTTCTCCAGTTTTCAATAGCCTTATTGCGTTTACCTGTATTCCAAAGTGCTTCAGATTTTTTCTTTTCCAACACTTTGCTTGGTCCGTAAAGCGACAGTGCCATTTCTAAATCTTCAACAGCTTTTTGGTACCAATCTACATCGCTATACAATGCTGCTCTATTTACATAGATTTTAGCCTTAGCAGGAGCTGCTTCTAATGCCTGAGCAAAATAACCAAAGGCAGATTTGTATTGTTTTAACTGGTGCAAAACAACTGCTTTGTTGTTCAACGCTTCTGCAGAATTTGCTTTTATTTTCAGCGCGATATCAAGATGTGCCAAAGCCTCGTTAAACTCGCCTTCTCTTGCTAAGTTAGCCGCTAAGTCAACTTGTTGAGAAAGCCATTTAGCCGTAAAATCATTGATTTCAAACTTTAAGAGGTCAATGTCTGGTACAATGCACATCCCATCTGTATCGCACAACATTTGATAAAATTCTTTGCACGAGACTTTTACTGCGTATTGCCAACGCTGATTCTTCAAATGTGCATCCCATATGGCCAATGCCCATTTTTTCAACGTCATCCACGCTGCATGGTTAAAGTTATCCGGTCTGCGAAAGCTGTTGATATAGGCATTTACTTCTTTTCTCGTTTTCATCGCAATACGTTTTTAATGATTGATGAAACAAACGTATTGGGGCAAACCGTAACCTTTTTACGGTGTGAGAAAAGTTTTAGAAAATGGCTGTTTTTTTAAAGCAAATCGTCTATCTCTTCCATCACACTTTCGTAGTCAGGCTCAGAAAAGATTTCAGAAACAAGTTCAGAATAAACAATTTTATGGTCTTTATCCAATACTAAAACGGCATTGGTTAATAACCCGCGAAGAGCGCCTTCAAGCATTTCAACGCCATAATCTTCACCAAAATCTCCATAGCGGAAATCAGATCCGATTTCGAAGTTGGTAACCCCTTCTTTGTCAAATACACGTTTTATAGCAAAAGGAAGGTCTTTCGAAATCAACAATGCAAAAACGCCTTTGCGCTTCTTCAACAATTCGTTGAATTTTTTCGCAATTAAAATACCTATTCCAGTATCTACAGAAGGAACTGATACAATCAACTTGGCTTTT
>CERC01066507.1_pt1 | contig 11637 bp, 9 predicted proteins | sample 530921 | NCBI WGS metagenome assembly CERC01 (sample SAMEA2621099, study PRJEB7988) | marine metagenome | isolation source: saline water (ENVO:00002010), including
TCGCGCAATACATTAAGCGATATGCGAGCCGGAGCTTTAACCACTTTTGTGTAAGGAGAAGAGGTTAATAGCACTGTTTTTTCAACCTCCGGGTTTTTCCCTACAAAATCAATTGTACTGGCAAATTGCGTTTTAACTGCATCTATATTATTGACAATTGGGTGCGTATTGGCTGGCCCAACCATTGGCGCATAATACCAAGGGAACAATTCCTGACGCGGTTGATCTCCAACCATTCCAGTAACAATAGGAATGGGGAAAGCCCTTAAATCCATCACCAAATCAGGGTTAATGCGGGCACCATATTTAAACAGTTGATCGCTGAGGTTAACATCCTTTGGAAGCCCCATTGTCATGGTATACTTCTGAATAGAATCCATGCTTGCTTGCACCGGTTCAACCAACCACATTACTTTACCACCTTTCATGATGAACTGGTCAATCATGTATTTATCTTTCTCTGTAAAGCTAGAATCAGGTCCGGCAATAATAATAGCATTGGCCAGTTGAAGCGCATCAAGCTGTCCGTTAATTTCTTTAAAATCAATGTTGTAATATTCGCCCAACGTATTGGAGATATCAGCCAACTCATCAGGACTTATTTCTGATTGCCCTTTAATGAAATAAACATTTTTAGCTACCGCTCTGGTTGCTTTGCGAAGGGTAGACATGAGCTCGTATTCCAATTGCTGAATGGCGTTGTTGACCATTACTTCACGCGGAACGCCCATTTGAGAAGAGATCAACTGAACAGGAAATTCTTCACCCCGGTAAGAAATTAATGCCCCCGGAAAAATGATTTGTTCGGTTTGTTTATCTCCGTCTCTGCTGCGTAGGTTGTTGTATTGCAATCCCTTTTCAGAAAGTTCTCTATAGATTGAATTTCTTACTTTTTCATCAGGATCAGCAGATGGGTCAATAAATTCATAAGCCACATTGTCTCCGGCATACACCCGAAATTCGTCCAGCATTTCTTGTGTTGCATCGTGCAAGCGATTGTAATCAGCTGGCAGTTCACCATCAAGGTAAACCTTGAAATAAACAATGTCGTCTAAGTTTTTGAGCTCCTCAATTGTAGCATCTGTAAGCGAGTAACGTTTTTCTTCCGTAAGGTCAAAACGCTCAAATACAAAGTCACCAATAAAGTTGAGAAGGAATAAAATAACAACTCCGATAATGAGCTGTAAAATGTTCAGACGCTTTCTTGAAGCGGATGATGATTGATGCTTTTTTCCTGCCATAATTACCACTTTCTGCTTTCAAGTTTCAATTTGGTGAGCATAAGGAAAAAGGCAACTAAACTGCCAAAATAGAGCAGATCTCGTGTATCTACAACGCCTCTGCTAATCGATAAATAATGCTCAAACATACCTAGCTTTAGAACCACGCTGTCATACGATCCGAATAAATCGTAGCTGGCAACCTGCTCAATTCCGAAATACATCAGAAACGAGAAAAAGACACCAAGAATAAAAGCTACAATTTGATTTTCGCTCAACGAAGAAGAAAAAATACCAATGGCAATAAAGCCACCACCTAAAAAGAGCAAACCGAGGTAAGAACCCCACATTGCACCGGTATCAACATTTTCCTGTGGTTGTGCCAGTGTGTTTACGGTGTAGTAATAAACCAGTGTTGGTAAAAGCGTAAGCACAATCAATGCAAAACCTGCAAAGAACTTGGCCAAAATAATTTGCCAATCGCTCAACGGCTTGGTCAAAAGCAGTTCTAATGTTCCCGTGCGGTGTTCTTCAGAAAAAGAACGCATGGTAATGGCCGGAGCCAAAAATGCAAATACCCACGGGGCAATAATGAACAATTGGTCAATATTGGCGTAGCCATTGTCTAATGTATTTCCGGGAAAGACCCACATGACCAAACCTATGGCAGCCAAAAAAACAGCTATTACAATGTAGCCGATGAGAGAACTCAGAAAACTATTGATTTCCTTTACAAGTAATGTAAACATATTTCTTCCTTACAAAGCGGACAAATTTAGGTTTTTATATGAAAGGCATCCTCTTCTGATTTTCATACGAAAGAAGACCTTTCTTATTGCACTATAAATCAAAACAATCATTATAAAATGGTTGTTCTGTATTACATTTGCAGCCCCAAAATTGGGATATCGTTTAGTAAACAAACAAAATAAAAATCGTTATGAAAGTCTTAAAATTCGGTGGGACATCTGTAGGAACCCCTCAGCGCATGAAAGAAGTAGCCAACATCGTGAACGATGGTGAGCGAAAGATCGTGGTGCTTTCTGCAGTTTCTGGAACTACCGATACGCTGGTTCAGCTCGGTAAATTACTGTATCAATCAGATATTGCCAAGTTCAACCAGAAGCTTAGCCTGATGGAAGAGCAGTACTTTTCATTTATTGACGAATTGCTTACAGACGAAGATTTAAAACGCCAGGCACACGAGATTTTAAGTTCACACATGAACTTTATCGATTCATTTTCGCGAGACATGTTTACCGTGCATGAAGAGCGTGCAATTTTGGCACAAGGCGAATTGTTGAGTACAGCATTGTTTCACTTGTATTGCCAAGAGCAAAAATTGAATGCTTATCTGTTACCTGCGCTAGATTATATGCGCATCACCAATGCGAGTGACCCGGATGATTATTACATCAAAGTGAACTTAGAGCGTTTGTTGAAAGAGCACAGTTCATTTGACATCTACATTACACAAGGTTACATCTGTAGAAATGCCTACGGAGAGATCGATAACTTAAAAAGAGGTGGAAGCGATTACACAGCTTCTTTAGTTGGAGCTGCTGCTGAAGTAGATGAAATCCAGATTTGGACAGACATTGACGGAATGCACAACAACGATCCTCGTTTTGTAGACAAAACATCACCAATAGACCACTTAAGTTTTGATGAGGCTGCCGAGTTGGCTTATTTCGGTGCGAAAATCTTGCATCCATCAAGTGTACGTCCGGCTCAGTTGAAGAACATTCCGGTGCGTTTGAAAAACACGATGGATCCTGAAGCTGAAGGAACGTTGATTTCTACAGAATCGATTCAGAAAAACATTAAAGCCGTTGCCGCTAAAGATGGCATCACGGCCATTAAAATAAAGTCAGACCGTATGCTGTTGGCTTATGGTTTCTTGCGTTCCATTTTCGAGGTGTTTGAATTGTACAAAACGCCCATCGATATGATTACAACTTCTGAAGTGGCTGTTTCTCTTACGATTGATGAAGATGACCAATTGGACAACATCATTAAAGAATTGGAAAAATTTGGCAAAGTAGAAGTAGATCGTGAGCAAACCATTATTTGTGTGGTAGGTGATTTCTTAGCTGAAAAAGCTGGGTTCGCAGCAGAAATTATGACTGCTTTGAAAGAGATTCCATTGCGTATGGTATCCTACGGAGGAAGCAAGAATAACGTTTCTGTTGTAGTAAATGCCTACGATAAAAAAGCGGCATTAATGGCGTTGAACGAAGGTTTATTTGCAGATCAAAACGAGGAGGCCTAACAGATGTTTACGAAAGAAATTCTTGCAGATTTCGCACAGCGCGAAACCCCATTTTATTATTACGACCTTTCTCGCTTAGATCGCATCTTGAGTGCGGCAACATCTGAAGCTGAACGTTACGGTTATCATATCCATTACGCTGTAAAAGCCAATGCCAATCCAGAGATTTTAGATAAAGTAAAATCGTTTGGAATGGGCACCGATTGTGTTACCGGACAAGAAGTTCAGGCCAGTTTAGAGGCTGGTTTTGAACCGCAAAAAATAGCTTTTGCCGGAGTAGGAAAGAGCGATAAAGAAATCGAATTGGCGTTGAATGCCGGTATCTTTTCGTTCAACGTAGAATCGTTGGAAGAACTAAAGGTAATTGAAGAGTTAGCGGCTAAATTGGATAAATCAGCTCGCGTGGCTTTGCGCATCAATCCTGATGTAAATGCCAATACGCACAAATACATTACCACCGGATTGGAAGAGAATAAATTCGGAATTAACTTTTGGGAATTGGAAGATGTTTTAGCCTTTTTGAAGAGTGCAAAACACCTTGAGTTAACCGGAATTCACTTTCACATCGGATCACAAATTACAGACCTTTCTGCGTTCAAACACCTTTGCCTGCGTGTGAATGAAATTCAAAATTGGTTTCAGGAAAAGAAAGTTGAATTAAAGCACATCAACTTAGGTGGAGGTTTAGGAATTGATTACGAACATCCAGATGAAAAACTGGTTCCTGATTTTGTGAATTACTTCCGCATTTTTCATGAGTTTTTGGAACTGAAGCCAAAGCAAGAAGTGCATTTTGAATTGGGACGTGCTTTAGTAGCGGCAGCCGGAGATTTAATTGCCAGAGTGTTGTATGTGAAAAAAGGAGTGAAAACCAATTTTGCCATTTTAGATGCTGGTATGACGGAGTTGATTCGTCCGGCATTGTATCAGGCGTATCATAAAATTGAAAACATTACCTCAACAGCTTCTGATCAAGAAAAGTATGATGTGGTTGGGCCAATTTGTGAATCGAGTGATTGCTTTGGAAAACAGGTAATGTTACCAGAAACTCAACGTGGAGATTTGATTGCTATTCGTTGTGCAGGAGCTTACGGTGAAGTAATGGCATCCAATTACAATTTGAGACCTAAGGCGCCAAGCGTATTCAAATAACGCCCGAGAATCTTTAATTTCGGGCGCATTCAAAATTCCCGAAAATGAAAAAAACGATTCTTCTTTTTACTGCGTTATTGACGTTTATTGGAGCTCAGGCACAAGAAATTCAGCATTACATCGCAGATGATAAAGCCATTCCGCGTGAGCATAATGTAGATTTTACGCATGCGCTGATTGATGTTCGCTTTGATCCCAAGGCGGGTAAAGTCATTGGAGAAGTTCAGCATACGTTCAAGACCATCCAACAAGAAGTTGATTCGCTTTATTTGGATGGCCCAGGTATTGAGGTGAAATCAGCTACGTTTGATGACGAAACAATTGTTCCTGAAACAACCGAAGAAGGATTGATCTTTCGCTTTGAACAACCTTTAACGTGGGGAAGTGAGCATCAGTTGACGATCAACTACGAAGCTTATCCGCAAAAAGGGATTTATTTCATCGGGTGGAACGATACGACCAATCGCAGTCGCAAGCAAATCTGGACACAAGGCCAAGGGACTGATAACCGTTGTTGGTTTCCGCATTACGATACCTTCAACGATAAACTCATAACCGAAACCAAGATCACATTTGATGATGACTATAAGGTGTTATCAAACGGAGAGTTGCTGAAAAAGAAGAAAAATAAAGATGGAACGGTAACATGGCACTATAAAATCAGTCATCCACATGCGTCTTATTTGGTGATGATTGGTATTGGTGATTACAGCATCAAAACCATTAAAAGCGAATCTGGAACACCAATCAATTTATACTACTATCCCGATTGGGAAAATAGAGTGGATGTTACCTACACGCAAACCAAAAGAATGTTTGATTGGTTTGAAGACTACATTGGCGTGGACTATCCGTGGGGTTCATACAGTCAAATTCCTGTTCAGGATTTTCTTTACGGAGCAATGGAGAATACTACAGCAACCGTTTTTGGAGATTTCTTTTTTACGGATGATCGCGGGTTTTTAGATCGCAATTATGTGTACGTCAACGCACATGAGTTTGCCCACCAATGGTTTGGAGATTTGGTAACGTCTCGTTCAGGAGAAGCACATTGGTTGCACGAGAGTTTTGCTACCTATTATCACGGATTATGGACAGGGCAAGTATTTGGACAAGATGCGTTTGACTGGATGATGCATAACAGCCAAAATGTAGCGTTGGGAGCAGGAGAAAAAGATGATTATCCCATTCGTCATTTGTCAGCGGGTTCTGGAAGACATTACATGAAAGGTGCATTTGTGCTGAAAATGCTAAACTACGTGTTGGGTGAAGAACAATACCGAAAAGTAATTCAGGATTACTTGAATGCTCATCCCTATCAAAATGTAGATACGGAAGATTTGTTAACACAAATTCAAACCTCATTAGGATTGTCGCTCAATTGGTTTTTTGATGAGTGGGTTTACCGTGGAGGAGAACCGCATTATAAAGTAGACTTTATGGTTACTGAAGCTGAAAAGGGAAAACAAGGTGTTTTTTCAGTTGAGCAAATTCAGGAACAGACCGAAACTGTTGGCTTGTTCGACATGCCAATTGTTTTTGAAATCCACTTGAAAAATGGAAATACATTAAGCAAGAAAGTGCGCATAGATGAAACACTAGAGTGGGTGAGGTTTGACCTTAGTATGGAAGATGAAGTCGCTTATGTGTTGTTCGATCCGAACAATGAGGTTTTAAAACATGTCACGTTTGAAAAAAGCCCTGAATATTTGCTAGAGCAGCTGAGAAGTGCAGCGTACATGATAGATCGTTACGATGCGGCTGTCGCACTGAATAGTGTTGCTTTAGAGCAAAAAGAAGCCGCATTATTACAGGCATTTGAACAAGAAAAATTCCATGCTGTTAGAGCAGAAGCTGTGCGTCAATTGATCAATCAGGCCCCAATTGAGTGGCAAAAAAAGGCATTAACAGATGCAGATGTTGAAGTGCGTAAAGCTGCTGTTGGAACTTTAAGTTCGGTTTCAGAAGAAATACTTCCTATAGTTGAAAGTCGCTTGGCAGATTCTTCATACACAATTATTGAGCAGACATTGAATCTATTGGCAGCTCAGCATCCTGAAAAATTACCGGAGTATTTAAAGCAGTTGGAAGGCATAGAAGGCAATAACCACAAAAATATACGTCTGGCATGGTTAAAATATCAATTGATGCTGCACCCCGGAGATGAACTATTTGAAGCGGAATTAACAGATTACACAAGCAATTCCTTTGAGTTTATCACCAGACAAAATGCAGCTGATCTGGCAAACTCGTTAAATGTATTTAACCAAGAGTTGTTTTACAATTTGATGGATGGAGTATTAAACCGAAACTCTAAATTGCGCAATTCGCACCGAAAAGCAATTAAATTTTACGCTACTCAATACGCCAAGAAGCAGCAGATGAAAACATGGCTAGAAGCCTCTTCATACTCGGCTTCAGAAAAAGCGAAAGTGGAGCGTCTTTTCTAAGAGTTTTGAGTTTTTATATGAAGCTGATTAAGCTTCAAAGCATCAGTAGGTTATGCCTGAAGTAGGCAAGAACATTGGTAAAATAACCAATGGTTATAGAGTGATTATTTTTGCCAATTAAAATAGCCGTAAAATAATTTACTTGTATTTAAAAAAGATGTAATTTCGCGCCCCGTTTAGACAAGCATAATTAGAAACCCTTACAATGAAAAACTACATTGTTGTACCTGTTGATTTTTCACCAATCAGCAAGATTGCACTGCAGCAAACGCAGAATTTAGCACAACTCACTGACTCTGAGATTGTATTGCTTAATGTAACACCTGTTGGAAAAGAAGAGGAAGCTTACAAGAAACTCGATGAATTTGTTGCTTCGGCAAACCTTAAAACCGGAGTGAAAATCATTAAACGTGTTGAAGCAGGTAGAGTAGTTCCAGCAATCTTAAAAGTAAATGAAGAGCTAGACCCCATTTTAGTTGTGGTAGGATTTAACTCGAAAGAAGGTTTCTTCGACCGCATGGGATCTAACACATTTGCATTAATCAGTAAAGCCAGACGTTCAGTAATCACCATCAAAGGCGAACAACACCGCGATGGATGTAAAACAATTGTTTTACCGCTGGATTTAACCAAAGAAACACGTCAGAAAGTGCGTCATGCTATTTGGGTAGCGAAGTTATTTGGAGCAGAAATTAAGATTGCCATTGTGCATGAAGACAAGACCAAGATGGATCAAAAGTCATTGAAATTTGCTGCATTTCACGCTGTAGATCGCATTAAAAAAGAAGGTGTTCCATGTTCTGAATACCACATTGATGGAAAGAATATTGCAGCAGAAGTCTTGAAATTTTCAGAAGAGCAACAAGCAGACCTTATCGTGATTATGACACAACAAGAAAACAGCATTAGCGACTTTTTTGTAGGATCTGTTGCACAAAATATAGTGAACAAGTCGAACATTCCGGTATTGAGTATTACTCCAAAAGAATCGACTGTAAGTTCTTGGAAAAGCTAAAATTAGGGTTGATTTAGGTTTAATGGTTCAAAAGAGAGGTATTGGGATGTGCCTCTCTTTTGTTTTTTAAGGCAATACCACTTTACGGTCTACACTCCACGCTTGAGGACGATCATTAAAATGAACTTTTGTTTTTGCCCACACTTCTTTGAATAGTTCTGAATGACGATAATTTTCCAAATATTCAGGAGCTTGCCAATAACTGTAAGTCATAAATATGGAAGGATTGTCAATGTCTTGAAGCAGCTCTAAATGCTCACAACCTTCAACACCTCTAATGCGTTCTTTATAATTGTCAAACGTTTCCTGAAAAGTGATAATCGCTTCGGGTTGAAACGACATTTTTACTATTCTAATGATCATAAAATTCTACGCTTACCATTTCACTTACACCAACACCAAGAAGCTTATTGGCTTCACCTCCGTTGATGGCAATTTCTAAATATCCGCTAGAACCAAACAAGGCTACAACATCGCCTTCTTCTACATCGCTGTAGGTTTGACTAATTTTCTTTACTCGGAAAGAAGGATCGCGGAAGGTAATTTCAAAAGTTCTGTTTTGTCTGGCCTGTGCAAACATCTCTCGCGTAATGTTAGAGATAATGTTACCGTATGAATCGATGTACAAAACTCTGGCGCGAATCATATAATGATCGATTACAGGTTCAAACACAGCCGCGGGGCGCAACATGCCAATTTCTTTCCCCAACAATTCAACTTTTCCACCTCTAGACAAATGTGCTGCAGCCGGAAGAAAAACATCGCGAGTAGGGAAGGTTAATGTTCCTCCTTCAGAAGGAATGTAAAGCGAAAAAACCCTATCCGGAAGGTCTTGTGCAAATACTAAAGAGAACAATCCGTTATCTGCACCAATAAAATAATGCCCGTTTTTTTCAACAACAACATGGTCGGTATCAGGCGTACGCTCTGATTTTACACCAACAATGTGAATGGTTCCTTCTGGGAAGTTTTGCCAAGTGTTTTTGACAATAAACGCACCGGCACCAATGTCGTATTTGCGCACATCGTGTGTTATGTCAATCATCTTTACATCAGGAGCCTGCTGCAATAGCTTACCTTTCAAAGCGGCTACATAATAGTCGCTGGTGCCCAAATCTGTTGTTAATGTGATGATCGCCATAAGGGTCAACAATTCTAAAGGGTTGATGTGAAAATCAGTATAAAATTGGCTTATTTTTGCCAGTGCGAAATTAGCTTAAAGTAAGGACAAAAAGCCATGTTTTTTCACGTCTGTTTTGCAATTTTGCCAAAGGATGAATTTATTTGATTCATCGAGAGAAACTTAAAATAGTTAAAGAGAATTTGCAAGAAACAATTATTCAGTTCGATTCGAAAAACCCCGTAGAAATTTTTGGGGTGAACAATGCGCACATCGATTTAATCAAATCGTACTTTCCAAAGTTGAAGATTATCGCCAGAGGAACAAGCATCTCTGCTGCCGGTTCTGAGCGCGAGCTGGAAAAATTCAATGATAAAGTAGCGCTACTTGTAGAACATTACAACAAATACCATCACTTAACCGAAACCAATATTGAATTGCTAATGAGTAGTAAAGGAGAGGAAGTTTTACATTCTCCTCAGGGTTCAGATGAGGTGTTGGTATACGGTGCAGATGGTAAATTGATCAAGGCCAGAACAGCCAATCAGCGTAAAATGGTGCATGCTGTTGATCATCACGATATGGTATTTGCCATTGGTCCGGCAGGAACGGGTAAAACCTATACGGCTGTAGCATTGGCTGTAAGAGCATTGAAAAACAAAGAGGTGCGTAGAATTATTGTAACACGTCCTGCTGTTGAGGCGGGAGAGCATCTTGGTTTTTTACCGGGCGATTTGAAAGAAAAGCTCGATCCGTATTTACAGCCTTTGTACGATGCATTGGGCGATATGATTCCGGCAGACCGGTTAGAATCTTTCATGGAAAAAGGAGTGATACAAATTGCTCCGTTGGCTTTTATGAGGGGTAGAACGTTAGACAATGCATTTGTAATTTTAGATGAGGGCCAGAATGCTACAACGGCACAGATGAAAATGTTCCTTACCAGAATGGGACGTAGTGCTAAGTTTATTATTACCGGAGATGTAAGTCAGATTGATTTACCTAAGGCACAACATTCCGGTTTGATTCAAGCACTTCAAATTTTGACAAAAGTAAAAGACATTTCGATCATTGAGCTAGATGGTAGCGATGTGATTAGACATAAATTGGTGAAACGCATCATTGAAGCCTACGATAAAATGGATCAATCGTCCAATCCTACAAAACGAGTTTTAAAGCAAAAAGATGAGTAATACAATTGGTTATACGGAGTTTAATTTCCCTGGACAAACAGGTGTATATCATGGGAAAGTAAGAGAGGTTTACAGCATTGATGAAGACATTTTGGTGATGATTGCCAGCGATCGTATTTCTGCATTTGATGTGGTGTTACCAGAGGGAATTCCATTCAAAGGACAGGTGTTGAACCAAATAGCAGCAGGCTTTTTAGATGCTACAGCTGATGTTGTTCCGAACTGGAAAATCAGCTCGCCAGATCCGAATGTAACCATTGGTAGAAAATGTACGCCTTTTAAGGTAGAGATGGTTATTCGTGGTTATTTGGCCGGGCATGCGTGGAGAACTTACCGCGATGGTTTACGTACGCTTTGCGGTGTAGCTTTACCAGAAGGATTGAAAGAAAACGACAAGCTTCCTGAGCCAATTATTACACCAACTACCAAAGCATCTGAAGGACACGATGAAGACATTTCTCGTGAAGAGATTTTAGCACAAGGAATCGTTTCTGAAGAAGACTATGTTCAGTTGGAAAAATATACCAGAGCATTGTTTCAGCGCGGAACAGAAATGGCTGCTGATAAAGGATTGATCTTAGTAGATACGAAGTATGAATTTGGGAAAGATAGCAATGGTGTAATTACGTTAATCGATGAAATTCATACACCAGATTCTTCGCGTTATTTCTATGCTGAAGGCTATGCAGAACGTCAGGAAAAAGGAGAGAAGCAAAAGCAATTGTCGAAAGAATTTGTTCGCCAATGGTTAATCGAAAATGGTTTTCAAGGGAAAGACGGACAACAAGTTCCTGAGATGACTGAAGAGTATACTAATTCTGTAAGCGAACGCTACATTGAATTGTACGAAAAGATTACAGGAAATCAATTTGAAAGAGCAGAAACGAGTTCAATTATGAACCGCGTTGAGCAGAATATCATTGAGGCATTAAAAACCCTGCGTTAAACAGGGTTTTCTTTTAAATGTTTTAAGAGCTGCTTTATAGCAAAGACAAGCACTACAATTACCGTAATTCCGATAATGAACTGCATGTATTTTCCTCTGTTATTGGCTTGAGATAATAACCTTTCCCAAGCTTGATGCGGTTTCATTAACTCAAAATCCAAAGATTCACCACTCGCTTCAGTTGTACTGTTCTGCAAAAACTTAGGAAGAGGCTTAGCTGTATTGATGCGTAAATAAGCCACTGTTCCGGCAGATACGTAGATGTTGTC
>CERC01017287.1_pt1 | contig 11625 bp, 11 predicted proteins | sample 530921 | NCBI WGS metagenome assembly CERC01 (sample SAMEA2621099, study PRJEB7988) | marine metagenome | isolation source: saline water (ENVO:00002010), including
CGACTCAGCATGCCCAACAAATTGCCCTTTACGATCGGTCGCCCAAACTTCAATCTCGATGTCTGGTTGAGCCACTTTCAGCATATTTTGCGCTTCGTACAACGCACGTGAACAAACCTCTTTCGCTAGGTCTAACTCCTGCGCTGTGCATAACTTTAAAACTTCCATGCTGGTATTCGCTTGTAAGATCTTATCCACCAGCACTTTATCCGCACCCACGGCTATAGCCATCTCAGAAAGATGCTTAAAATCGATACTGGACGAACGGCTATTCAAATCCATATGACCATTCGCCAACTTACTCATCTTGCCAAATCCGCCGCAGATACTCAGTTTACTTACCGGTGCTTTCTTCAGGTGCTTAAGCAGTGCACCAATAAAATCACCCATCTCAATTAACGCCATCTCATCCAATTGATAATGGGCCTGTATCGCCGCCTCACTGGTACTGCCGGTTGTCGCTGCAATATGTGAAATACCGTTAGATCGAGCCACATCGACACCCTGTCTAATCGACGCAATATAAGCAGCACAAGAATAGGGACGCACAATACCTGTGGTGCCTAAAATCGATAAGCCTCCGAGAATGCCCAAACGCGGGTTCATGGTTTTAAGCGCGATCTGTTCGCCTTTCTCCACACCGACGGAAACTTCAAAGCCACCTGAATAACCATACACGTTTGCGGCATTGAGTAGATGTTCACTCATCATTTTTCTAGGCACTGGGTTAATCGCAGCTTCACCTACCTCAAGCACTAAGCCTTCACGCGTTACCGTTCCTACACCTTCTGCGGGTTTAAAAATAACACCCGGCTCATCGACTAAACGTAGCTCTACAAAAACGGTCGCCCCATGCGTCACATCAGGATCATCACCCGCATCTTTTATCGTTGCAGTACGCATACCCTGCGACAGTGGCACTGCTTGATCAGAAGTACATTCATGCTCGACAGGAAGTACCTGATAATTTTCTATTGAGAGCTCAACCAACTGCCCACGCGGCAGTAGCACTTCAACCTTGTCTGGCTGTTTATTAGCCAGCAACGCTTGAGCCGCAGCCACACAACAGGCAGTCGCGCAGCAACCGGTGGTTAAACCGCTGCGTAGTTCCTGTTTCTGTTCGCTGCTCTCAGGCCACATATCAATACTTAGCTCAAAGGGGTTTCAAATTGACCGCTAAAGATCGCGGCAATCGCTTCAGGGTTTGATGCAAAAAACAGGTGTAGATAACTCGCTGTCACCCCCTTTTCACGGTAGATCGCCTCACCCGGAGCAGGATGACGCTGACGTTTACCATGGGCAATCGGCTCAGGCGTGTCATGACTACGTGAGCGGTGATGCGCATGCCCCTGCAACGGACCTTCGGGTAACATCGCCGTTTGCATCCCTTGGCAACCGCGCTTACCCCGCATCGCACCGTGACCCGCTAATACAGCAGACATAGGATAAGTTTCATCCTCCAGATCGGTTAGATCTTGTAAGCAATAAAGGAAACCACCACATTCAGCCAACACCGGCTTTCCGGCATCAGCAAACGCCTTAATCTCCTGCTGTATCGCTCTGTTTTCTGACAATGCTTTTGCATGTAGTTCTGGGTAACCACCCGGCAACCACAGCGCATCAGCTTGAGGCAAAACCTGATCCGCTAAAGGTGAGAAAAACGTCACCTCTGCGCCCATTTTGGCAAGCAAGCGTAAATTTGCATCGTAGATAAAACTAAACGCGGCATCTTTAGCAATCGCGATCGTCTTACCCGTCAATAACGGTTCAACGCTAGGCAGCTCGGCACTGAAAAACTCAACTGGCTCTGGCAGCTGTGTGATCAAATTTTGCTCTTTTAGCGGGCCTTTAATCCATTCAGCACCTAAAGTGAATCGCTGTTCCAGTTCATCTTTAACTTCTGCGGCCTGAACTAAGCCTAAATGTCGCTCTGGCAAGGCAATGGTTTCATCCCGCGCTAAGGTCGCCAACAAAGGCAGATCTTTGGGTAGTGCATCACGAATCAGTTCAGCATGACGCTCGGTACCACAATTGTTTGCGATTAACCCGGCAACAGAAACATCGTCACGATAATTCGCCATACCCATCGCTAACGCAGCAGCCGTCTGCGCCATCCCTTTCACGTTTAACACTATAGCGATTGGGATATTAAAACGTGCGGCCAGATCCGCGCTTGATGGCTCACCATCAAACATACCCATAGCGCCTTCCACTAAAATAAGATCTGCTTCTTTCGCAGCCTCATAAAGCTTCTGCTGACAGTAATTCTCACCCGCCATCCACAGATCTAACTGTTCTACATCTTGGCCCGATGCTTGGGCCAATATTTGCGGATCTAAGTAATCTGGACCCGTTTTAAATACACGTACCACTTTACCCTGCTCTTTAAAAAAACGAGCCAATGCAGCGGTGATCGTCGTTTTACCTTCTCCGGAACTGGGTGCCGATAGAAACAGTGCGGGGCAGAAAACAGAATCAGTCATTGTCATTAATACTCTATGCCCGCTTGTGCTTTAACGCCTAAACGAAATGCATGGCGTTCATCTCGGATACTACTGATGGTATCCGCGATCTCTTCTAACTCTTCAGGCATTACACGGCCTGTAATCATCACATTCTGGTTTTTAGGGCGGTTGCTTAATGCCTCAATAACCGGTGCTAGCTCCAGATATTTGTATTTGAACATGTAGCTCATCTCATCAAACACTAGCATCTCATAGCTGTCATCCTTAAGCAGTGTCTCAGCAATGGCCCAAGCCTTCTGTGCCGCAGCGATATCTTGCTCTTTATCTTGAGTTTCCCAAGTAAAGCCATGTCCCATCACATGCCAATCAATCAGTTCATGATCGCGGAACAACTTAAACTCACCGGTTTCGGTCCGGCCTTTTACAAACTGAATAACCGCCGCTTTTTTACCATGACCAACACAACGCGCCATTGTGCCAAACGCAGAGCTACTTTTACCTTTACCGTTACCTTTCAGCAGAATAAGAACACCACGTTCCTCGGTGGCATTGGCGATACGTTTATCAATCACTTCTTTCTTTTTCGCCATCCGTTCCTGATGCGTTTTCATTAACATGCTCCTGCTAAAGATAGGTATGTTGCGTTTAATTCTTCGGCAAAACGTTGGCCTTTGCCACGCTTTACTGTGCTCAGTTCTGTATCAATCCAAACCAATTCACCGGGCAGCTGAATACCTTCAAGTGAACTACTGCTACGGCCATCGGTTAATACATAGCTATGAATTTTCAGCTGCGGATTTTGACGCTGTAGTTTTTCTAAATATGTTTTGGCTTGGATAAACACCTCTCGCATAGGCGTGCCGCCACCCGCGGGCAGGTTATCCAGCCATTTCCCCAACTCTTTGGGGGCTCTCAATTTTGGCAGTAAGGTATCAACCTGGTTATTTCCAAAGCCAAACAGGGCTAACTGTTCCCGCGCTAAATAAGCCTGATTAGAGATCTGCAATAACGCCCCTTTGGCATGAGCAAAGCCTTCCGCCTTCAGGGTAGAGGCCGATGTATCCAATAAAACCAGATGCAATAGATCTTCAGATTGTCTTCGGCTTTTAAACTTAAGCTGTTTCGGCGGCCAACTAGGTAAACTGGAGAGCAAAGTGGAAAACCAGTCTGGGCGGTTACTCAATTCAGGTGCGACCACTGAACGTGTTTTAACTGATGACGAAAAGAGAGCTTCTTGGCTGTTTTGCGCTAAATCGAGTGCAACAGTTTCAAGGGTTTTCTGTTGCTGAGGCTGCATTGAACCCCATTCGCCTTCGCTTTCAGGGTCTTGCTGACGCTTATCACCTAGCTTAGGCGCCTGACGCTGGCTGTCATCCGGGCGTTGAAACCCGTGTTTATTCTCTGGAGCTGAAGGTGGCTCTTGAGAAGGAGGCTCTTGGGGTGGTCGCGAATCATTTTTCTGCTGACTTGGCGAAACAGCCTTACGTCGATGTGCCAAAACTAACTCTTCAACCGCATCAATATCTTCAATAGACAGATCGCTACGCTGATTTAAAGCAGCATGAGCACATGCAGCGCGATACCAAACAATATCTGCGCGTAAACCATCCACTTGTGCCTCACTGCATCGTTCTGCAATCACTAAACGTAACTGATCATCACACTTAACATCGGCGATCACTGAACGGGCTTTTTTTATGCGTGTTAACAGTAACTCTTGCTCTGCTGCATAAGCTTGACAGAAAGCTGTGCTGTTTTGATCGAACGCTTCTCGGCGCTTCACAATCTCGACACGCTCAAGCGGTGAATACTGATTATCAAGCTGGACAGATAAACCAAAACGATCATGTAGCTGTGGGCGCAACTCCCCTTCATCAGGGTTCATGGTGCCCACCAATAAAAATTCAGAACGATGGCTGTGACTAATGCCATCGCGTTCAACCCGGTTTTCACCGGAAGTCGCCACATCTAATAACAGATCGACTAAGTTGTCCGGCAGTAGGTTCACCTCATCGACATACAGCACACCGCCATCCGCTTTGCTTAATAGACCCGGACTAAAACGAACCGTTTTCTCATTCAGTACATGCTCAAGATCTAATGTCCCAAGCAACATCTCTTCGCTGGCACCTAAAGGTAAAGTGACAAATTCAGCGTCTAATAACTCACTTTTGCTATTGCTATCAGTAGTGGTATCTGATGAGAGATGCGCAGGCAGCAGATCAGCAAGGCCGCGCGCCAATGTCGATTTAGCACTTCCACGCGGGCCACTAATCACAACACCACCGATTGCTGGATTAATTGCAGCCAAAACAAGCGCCAGTTTAAAAGTATCCTGACCACAAACAGCGCTAAATGGAAAATGTGCTTTATTCATCTTTTGCCCCTGCTCTTTCTCTTAGTTCTCTATCTCAGCTATCTATCTCAGCTCTCTATTTAAGTTCTCTATCTCAGTGCTGCTTTGGCCAATGAGCATGATGCTCATCAATCACAAACTTATGCCGGTGTTTCTGCTTAGCATGGTAGTGCGGATGAACATGGGGTTCAGGGCCTTCCCAGCCCTCATGTTCATGCTGATGATGCTCATCATGGTAATGAGGATGCAAGTGGTCCATCTCCGGATGTTCATGCCACAACTCATGATGATCTTGTTGCTTCCAAACAACCGCAGCTAACACGGTAGCCAATAAAGCAACCGCCGCGAGCACTACAAATGTAAATTCCATTCCCAGTGTACTCCCTAAGCTACCTGCCAGTAGATATCCCACCAGCCACATGCCATGAGTTAATGCGAAGTTAGCAGAGAAATAATCATTACGATCACTCTCCTGACAAGAGTTACGCACGACTCTCCCTGTAGGGATTAAAATCATAGTGCTACCCACCCCGATCATAAACCAAAGCGGAAAAAGCCCTAGATAGCTAGGTCCTAATAGGCCTAAAAGCAGACCTAAAAACAGACTAACTGAAAGAACACCTCCCCCAGCCAGCATTACTGAGCGATCATGAAACCGCTCTAACAAAGCGGGCAACATAAACGCCACTATCATAGAACCAACACCCGCCGACACCATCAATAGCGGCACCATCTCTTCAGCTAAGCCCAATACCGCACGCACGTAAACCACAGTATTCACGATGATCATCGCTCCAGCGGCAGACAAAGCAAGATTCAATAACAACACCCCTCGTAAACGAGGCGTGCGTAGATAACTTTTTATACCAAAGCTCACATGCTGCCAAACACCACCACTTCGATCACTTCCCTTACTCACAGGGATAGACACAAGTAAAAGAAAAATAGAGGCCAAAAGGAAAGCCACACTATTCAACTGGAACAGCAGATCATAGGAGACAAACAGCAATAAAAACGCCGCGAGTGCAGGACTTAACAAGCTTTCCATCTCCATCGCTAAACGCGAGAGCGAAAGCGCTTGGGTATACTCTTTCTCTTTCGGCAAGATGTCCGGCAGTAACGCCTGATATACAGGGGTATAGCCTGCGGCTAAGGCATTTAAAAGAAAGATAACCACAAACAGCTGCCAAACCTCATCGCAAAATGGCAGCACGCCCACCAACATAGCACGCCCTATATTCAGTCCAGCCAACCAGGCCTTTCTAGGTAAACGATGGGCATAGCCACCCACCACCGGCGCAACCGTCAGATAAGCCACCATCTTAATCGCTAGAGCAAAACCTAAGACTAAACCGGCATCGCTCGGATTCAGATCGAAAGCCAAAAGCGCCAACGCAACCGTCGTTAAACCTGTGCCTATAAGCGAGACCAACTGGCCTAAAAAGAGCCAGCGAAAATCCGCTATAGATAGAGGTTTAAGAATTGCGATCATGCGTGCACGGTCTCAGTTTTAAAGGCTTCAGCTGATATATCAGTAGACTCACTCTCATTAACTTCTTTTATCTTGTTCGATACCGCCACAAGCTTCGCCTCTTCTAAGCGAACCTCACGTGTCGCTAACTGCGCTAAAAAATCCGCATCATGAGAGATAATAATCATCGCTTGCGGCAAAGTTTTTAAAGTATCAATCAGATGTTGTCGGGCTTTAGCATCAAGCGCATTACTCGGTTCATCTAGAAGTAACACTTCAGGTTCCATCGCCAGTACTGCTGCGAGGGTAATCATGCGTTTCTCACCACCGGAAAGCTGATGAGTTATGCGTTCTTCAAAACCAGCCATACCTAAAGAGGCTAAAGTTTCACTCGCGATTTGTAAGGCTTCAGCACGGCTTTTACCCAGGTTTAACGGGCCAAATGCAACGTCTTCAATCACCGTTGGGCAAAAAAGTTGATCATCAGGGTCTTGAAAGAGAAAACCCGCTTGCGCCCTAACCTCAACAAACGACTTCTCCTCTTTACGTATGGAGCCAAACGCAAAGATCTCGCCCGATTTAGCTTTTTTAAGGCCAACCAGAAGATGCAGTAACGTGGTTTTACCCGCGCCATTCGCACCGGTAAGCGCTACACGCTCGCCAACATCAAGATGGAAATCTACCTTATCCAAGACTAAACCACGGCGCGGATAGCGATAGCTTAAACCACTTACTTTAATCAGTGATTGCATCATCATAAAAAGTTAAGCCCCACTAATGCGCAAAGAAAAGGAACAAACAGCGCCATAAAACGATAATCATCTCTGCCCAGTGCCAGCTCATCAAATAGATAGAACTGACCTTTATAACCTCGGCATTTCATCGCATCCATAATACGTTCAGAACGTTCCAATGAATGCACAAGTAACATACCAATAAGGTAGCCAATAGAGCGCCATGTATGCATATCCGTACGTAATACAAATGCACGCGCCTGCATCGCACGTCGCATTCTTTTATATTCCTGACCGATAACATCCAAATAACGCACCGTAAAAAGTAAAAGGTGCACCAATTTATCCGGTACGTGTAGATGTGCTAGTGCATGCCCTAAAGAGGTTGCACTTAGTGTACCCACTAAAGCCAACAGTGAGAGCACCACCGCATGAGCCTTAAGCAAAATCATCATCGCGTGTAGAAAGCCCGCTTTACTGGCAGATAAACCCGCAACGGTAAACAAAGCTTCACCTGGTGTCGTGAATGGAAGCAAAATGATCAAAAAGATCATAAACATATCCATCGCAATCACTCGGCGAAGGGTACGTTTAACATTCAATTGCGCTAAAAACGCTAGAACAAGACCCGTAGCAGCGGCAATACTCAATACCCAAAAGTTTTCAGAAAGCACCGTCACAAACGCAAAAGCGGTGACTAAAATAACGCGCAGGCGTGGATCAAGCTTATCGATCATAGACAGATCATGCTTAACCTTTTGTCCCTTCCAGGAGGTGCCACTATGCTCTAAAAACTGAGGCATAAGCCTAAACCTGACCTTGTTTTTCTGAAGAGCTCTGCTTTTTAAGCTGATCTAACTGACGTTGACGCCACCAGATACCAATACCACACAGCCCAAAGATGTAACCGATACCACCGATAACATCTTGCAAGGATGCTTTCTCTTTATACTCGGCCAGCTCTTTACGCAAAGGTTTAACTTGCTTAGCGACAGCTTTCTCAATCATTTGCTGAAATGCTATTTGATCGCCAGTAAAGTTAACAGGCGTAGATGTCTGAGACATATCCGCGTTTGACACGGCATTACCACCCGGTAGGCTTTCTGGAAGTTCATCCGCCGGTAGCAGCAGTTCCAGCACATGGCCTGAACTTAAATTAGCAAAAAACTGATGATCGATCCGCTGCTGAGCCGTAAACACAAACAGGCCTTCGCTATCCGTCTCTATCATGCCCAGCAGATTACCCTGTGCATCACTGACTTTAATCTCAGTACCTTGCGCCGCCATATCCCCATTAGAGAAGCCTATTTCACCCTCTATCTGGTTACCAATAGCGTACACACCACCCACTACATTATGCGCATGAACAGGCATGAGACTTAAGCTCAGCAAAGTCATAAGAGCCAGAAGGCTTTGTTTCAGTATCCGGCTAGGCATAATCAGTTTCATCCTTAATATGCAAAAACTCAGGTTTCACTTTCCTAAGTAACAACACCGCTGCGGCGGTCACCCCGCCCTCAACGATCATCACAGGAATATGCGCAACAAAAGTGGCTTTTGCCGCAAGGAGAAAAGCCTCGCCCGAAAGCATCAAAGAGAAAGCCACCATCACTGTGGTCAACACAATCGACCCGGCTCCGCCAATCGCCCCCCAAGTCGCCGCGACTTTGGGTGATGGGGAACTAATCCCCTGACGGCAAAGGTAATACACCAATACCGCAGGCAGCGCGATATTAACTACATTCACCCCTAGCACGACGAAGCCACCAAAACCAAAGAACACCGCTTGTAGAAACAACGCCACCAATAACGCTGGAAAAGCGGCCCATCCTAAAGCTAAACCGATTAACCCATTCAGAATTAGATGGACGCTGGAAAAACCAATAGGTAAGTGAATATACGAAGCGATAAAAAATGCTGCTGATAGAACACCCACTTGCGGCAGGTGATCGTAATCCATTTTTTTAAGCCCCAAAGCGACACCCGCCACCGTAAGCGCTGCGCCTACAGCTAAAACAGGTACCGCGAGTGCTCCATCAACAATATGCATAATTGTTCCTTAGCTGTTTTACAGAATTTAGCTACTTTGATGAATTAAGTGCTTTAGAAGGCATCATTGTTTTGAAGGTATAACTTTTTTTGAAGAAATAGCTTCGTGAGCTTGCACCCAGATAACCGCATCTTGTGACAGCTCTTTACCTTGATGCTCTGTTTCACTACCCACACCCAACGCAGCAAAACCCCAATGGCCAGCCTTAGGGATACCAAAGGTAAAGGTACCGTTTGCATCCGCATACATAGTCATCGTGACAAACACATCGGAGGGCAGATCAATATTAGACTGGTCAGAAAAACGGTTGTTCTTCATGTCTGGCTGATGATTAACGTATTCAACTTCGATCTCTGCAAAAGGAACGGCTTTACCATGACTTTTTACAACGCCGGTAAATGTACCACCCGCGTAAATTGCATAAGGCTTAGTCAACGGGACTATTTCCGCCGTCAAACCAAAATCTGTATTCCAATCAGTAGGTAAACCACCCACATTAATAATCGTCTTAGTAATCTGCTGAATATAAAGATCTTCAGAGGCTTCAAGGTAAGGCGCCATCTGCATAACAAAAACGTAATCTCCAAGGCCACGCAGCTTAACATCGGCCTCGTAAGAATCACCTTTGTTCATCGCACTGGTCCAAGTGGAAGACTTAACATCATCTAGCAGGTCTGTTTTTTTGCCTTTTTTGATCATGTAAAACTGTTCCGGCGTATCAACCGTCATAACATGACCATTGTCCGCAGGGTGGGTAAAAGGCATTTTTAAATTAATAAGGCCACCACGATCACGCAAAAGATCGGGGGTGTACACCATCTGGAAGTGCGCAAAAGCACTCGCCGTAAAAAGACTAGATGACAGAAGAACAATGGCTAACGCCAAAGAATGAGACAACTTTTTAAACACAACAAACGCTCCAACAAATTAAGTGTCGGAGTTGGGAGGATAAGTATATTCAGCCCAGCTGAACTATTACTCGGTGAAGCCCTCCGCAACACCATGGTAAACATTTTATCGAGCTGGTATCCGGACTCATTGGCGAGGCTAATAATAAAAACAAATAACGTGGTAACGAATATTCGTATTTCAAAATCAGCACTCCGTTATTTCACCTTCCCACACCTCACACTTTACCTTTTACATAAAGCATAAAAAGTTCGATGCAGTGGTACCTGAAATAACCAAACCAATTTACCGTTGCGGGGGCAGTGTCGGGATTGCCTAAAGCGTTGCCAAATTAACAACTTAGCTCTAGATCGCACCGACTTCCCGGATCAAGTTTAGTAACAAACCCAATCTGCACTATGTGCGGCAAGATAAGGCGTCAACAATACCTATGCAATCAACGCTTTGCAATTGAGTAGTTTTCGTTTTGCTATGAATTTTTTACAGGCTAAATCCACTTTCATTCATCTTTTAAAACAAACACCTAAACAACAATCACCATAGATATGATCTAAGCCCTAACCCCTACCCCTTTTTATCTTTATAATAGGGCTAAATAACTCAGCAAAGAACAGATTAATGCTTTACGTACTTCCAGAAACAACCGGCGATATTATCGTTCTTCAAGCCAACGAATCACTCTCGCAAGAAGACTACACAGAAATATTTCTACCTTTATTTGATCACGTTAAAAACACACATCCAGAAGTACGACTATTGATCACTTTCGCCCCAGGCTTCCAAGGTTTTGAAGCCGGCGCGGTATGGGAAGACCTAAAGTTTGGCGCAACCCACGCTAACGATTTCCATCGCATCGCCATTGTCGGCGGCCCAGAATGGGTAGAATGGATCAGCAAAGTATCTGAGCTATTTATGCAAGGCGAAATTCGCCACTACAAACTCACTCAGCTGTTAGAAGCCCTTCGCTGGATCAATGATGAGGGTGAAGACGATGAGGAAGAAGAGAAGCTACACCCATTCGGTGGTTAGTCTTTCTTTAAGCAGCACTTCATAAAACACGATTTAACACGATAAGACATTATTTTTACACTACATAGACACCGCCTACAGATTACATAGAGAGCAATCAATGATAAAAGCGTTTCGCCTCATCAGCCTGTTAGAAGGCTTATCTTACATCGCTATTTTAAGCGTCACGCTTGGCTTTATCAGTAGAGATCATGTATCTACATTAGGTATGACACACGGCATTCTGTTCATGATCTACCTCATGCTTGCCATGAGTGTCTCCAACGACAAAAAGTGGCCATCATGGAAACTAGGACTTGTTATCCTCGCGTCACTGGTTCCTTTTGCGTTTATTCCAGCTGAAGTGTTTTTGCGTAAAGTTGAAAATGAAGTGGTGGAAGAACGGGAGACAGTTGTTTAGGCTTCAGACTTGTAGGAAGCCACCCCGTGTGCGAGGTTTTTGATTTTGTTCTTTAGGCTTTCGCCCCTAAGGGGGAACGGCAGTTCTCCCTTTAGAAATACACTTTAAAGCCAAAGGCTTTCGCCCTCAAGGGGAAACAACAGCTCTTCCCCTTAAGGATCCCCTAGCCGCCTATTCCTTGTCTCACTTCGTTCGATACCCTGTGTTTCTC